>Ga0209068_10000283_pt1 | contig 28872 bp, 22 predicted proteins | sample ColStrG_CSR_2012_FD_187200 | JGI IMG/M metagenome (GOLD analysis project Ga0209068, IMG submission 187200) | Freshwater sediment microbial communities in response to fracking from Pennsylvania, USA - Cold Stream Run_MetaG_CSR_2012 (SPAdes)... | ecosystem: Environmental > Aquatic > Freshwater >...
GTTTTAAAGGAAACCAAAGCCGCTCCGATGGAGTCTATATCTAGAGTGCTCGAAGTGGACGCCGAGGCCCGGGTAACGGCCAGTGAGTGGATCCAAAAGCGGGCTACTGTTCAGGTTCGCTGAGATTTGCGGTTTTACTAGCCAAGGGAGTAGCTGCTGTTTATGTCCGATTCTCTGATTTCCATCGTCGCGTTTCTCGGTGTTCTGGGCGTCATGATTGTGGTCCACGAGTGGGGACACTACGCGGCCGCCAAGCTGCTGGGCGTGCGCGTGGAAGTGTTCTCCGTGGGATTTGGGCCTCGCCTGCTGGGCTTCCGCCGCGGCGACACCGACTACCGCATTAGCGCCATTCCGTTGGGCGGCTACGTCAAGATGAGTGGCGAAAACCCGATGGACGAACGCACCGACGATCCCGCCGAGTTCATGGCGCATCCTCGCTGGCATCGCTTTCTGATCGCTATTGCTGGACCGTTCATGAACGTCGTTCTCGCGATTGGTTTGCTGACGGTTGTCTACACCCAGCATTACGCAATCCCCGTGTTCTTCGACCAGCCAGCCGTACTGGGTTGGGTCGAACCGAACGGCGCTGCCGCGAAAGTCGGACTGCAGGCAGGTGACCGCATTACGCAGATTGATGGCATCCAGAACCCGACCTGGGAGCAAGTCATTTATCGCGAGGCTTTTAACGCCAAGCAGCCCGTTTCTGTGACGGCGCAACGCGGCGCACAGGCGCTCTCCGTGACGTTGGTTCCACAACCAGTCGGGATCGACAGCATTGGCGATGCTGGCTGGAGCGCGGATTATCCGTTAAAAATCACTGCGCTCGAAGAAGGCATGCCCGCGGAGAAAGCTGGATTGCGCCTGGATGACGAGGTGACCTCGCTCAATGGCACCCACGTCGGATCCATGGAAGCAATGATCAAGATCCTGCAGGACGGAAAAGGCCAGCCTTTGCAAGTGAGTCTCTTGCGTAACGGCCAGCCCTTGCAGATCAGTGTCTTGCCGAAGCTTTCACCCACGGAAGGCCATGATGGGCCCCTCTACCGCATCGGCATGAGATCGAGTCCGGAGAAAGTCGTGGCATTGCCCGTTGGCGAGGCTTTGTCGAAATCTCTGGACGACAATCGCAAGAGCTCGTTCATGGTCGTGGAGCTGATCCAGAAACTGGTCCAGCGCAAGGTTTCCATGCGCCAGATGGAAGGCCCGTTGCGCATCGGCCAGGAAGCTGGACGAGCCGCCAAGAAAAAAGGTTGGATCCCGCTGCTGCAACTGATGGCAGCGATCAGCTTGCAGCTTGGGCTGTTCAACCTGCTGCCGATTCCGATTCTCGACGGCGGCATGATCCTGTTCCTCTTCATCGAAGGACTGCTGCGGCGCGACGTTAGTTTGCCGGTCAAAGAGCGGATTTATCAGGTGGCGTTCGTGTTCCTGGTGCTGTTCGCTTCGGTCGTGTTGTTCAACGACGTGTCGAAAGTGTTCTTCAGCGGCGGAAGGATGCCGTAATGGGGTGCCGTAATTGCCTGAAGGCCAACCCTGTGTCGTGAAGTTTCCTTAAGTTGCGAGAGGCGGAACCGCGAGGTTTCCGCCTCTTCTTTCTTCCTTCTGCTCTTACTGGCCGGACCCTTGTGATTTCAATTGCTCGACCTGCAGCTTGAGTTGTTGGATCTCCGTCTCCTGCGACTTCACTGCTTCGATCAGCAGTGCCGCCAGTCTGGCATAGTCCACGCCCTGTACCTGATGCGTTTCGGGATCGCGCGAGACCACTTCCGGCACAACCTGATCTACGTCCTCGGCGATCACGCCAATCTCCTGCCTGCCATCGTCCTTGCGCTCGTAGGAGACGCCTTGCAGCAGCTCAACCTTTTCCAGCGCTCCGGCGAGCGGCTGAATGTTGTTCTTGAAGCGGCGCGAACTGCGCACGGACCAGGAATCCGCCAGCGTCGTTCCACCAACTCTGACCTCAAGAGTGTTTTTCGGGGTTGTCGTCCCCACCCCGACCGAACCCACGCCATGCACCGCCAGAATGACGTTGCCTGGCGCGCCGCAAGAAATTCCGCAAAAGGAAGGCGCGTCGCCTGGCCGCAAAATAATCCAACCGCCCGAGCCGGGAATTTCGCCACTCGGGGCACCTGTACCCCCTATGATCGCTATGTCACCACCGTTCCCACCATCCGATCCAACGCCGCTGACCCCGCCATCGCCCGCCCTGAACTTGATGCCGCCGCCCTGACCACCCAAATCTCCGACTGCACCAGCACCCGCTTTCACTTGAAGCGCCAGCGGAGCGGCGTTACCGGAGCCGGGAGGACTTCCGTCCGGACCGTTGATCTGGACTTGGGCGTTGAACACCTGGATGGGCGTTTTGGCAAGATTCTTTGCGGTCTTCTGCGCCGCCATCGGTAGCACCGCGGCCAAAAATAAGACCGTCAGATTCATACAATGTGACTTCATAGGAGACCTCCTTGGGGTCGGTGAACAACTTCGAGAGACAACGCTATAAGCGTTGCGGCGAGTGGGAGTCGGCCACAACAACCCGTACGGCCCCCCGTGGCTGAAACGTGGCCTGAAGTCTAGCGCCGTATCCCGAGCGCGGTCAATGCCCACTTTTTCCGCATTCTGTGCGGTTGGTGCGGTCTGGCGCGGCCCAAACACCATGTTGCTGCATGATAAAATAGTGCTTCCATGGCCATCGCACAACGCAGAAAAACCCATACCGCCAATGTCGGCGGAGTGCGCGTCGGCTCCGACGCCCCCGTCGTGGTTCAGTCCATGACCAACACCGACACGGCAGACATCCCCGGCACCATCCAGCAGGTTGCGGCGCTAGCCCGCGCAGGCTCGGAGCTGGTCCGTGTAACCGTCAACAACGATGCCGCTGCCGCCGCCCTGCCCTATATTGTCGAAGGCCTCGAAAAGATGGGCGTCGCTGTCCCCATCATCGGCGATTTCCATTACAACGGGCATTTGCTGCTGAAGAAGTATCCAGCGTGTGCGCGGGCGTTGGCGAAGTACCGCATCAATCCGGGGAACGTCAGCATTGGGCGAAAGGACGATACGAATTTTGGTGCGATGATTGAGGTTGCGGTCGAGAATCAGAAGCCGGTGCGCATTGGCGTGAACTGGGGATCGCTCGATCAGTCGCTGCTGACGTCCATGATGGACGAGAATTCGAAGCTCGACGAACCGAAGGACGCGCGCGACGTAATGATGGAAGCCATGGTTGTCAGCGCGCTCAAGTCAGCAGAAATTGCCGAAAAGTATGGCATGCGGCCCGATCAGATTATTCTCAGCGCGAAAGTCAGCGGGGTGCAGGATTTGATTGATGTGTACCGCGAGCTGGCTTCACGTTGCGAATATCCCCTGCATCTCGGGCTGACTGAAGCCGGCATGGGCATGAAGGGCGTTGTCGCCTCGACGGCGGCTCTCGGCGTTGTGTTGCAGGAAGGCATTGGCGATACGATTCGCGTGTCGCTCACACCCGCTCCGAACGGCGATCGCAGCGAAGAGGTTTTGTGCGCCCAGCAGATTCTGCAATCGCTCGGCATTCGTAGCTTTATGCCACAGGTTACTGCTTGCCCCGGCTGCGGACGCACGACCAGCGTCTTCTTCCAGGAGATGGCACAGGACATCCAGACCTACCTGCGCGAGCAGATGCCCATCTGGAAAACAAAATACACCGGCGTGGAAGAAATGAAGCTGGCCGTTATGGGATGCGTGGTCAATGGCCCGGGCGAGTCGAAACATTCCAATATTGGAATTTCTCTACCCGGAACATTCGAAGAACCGAAAGCCCCTGTTTACGTGGATGGACGGCTGTTTACCACGCTGAAGGGCGACGCGATTGTGGCGGAGTTCATCAAGATTCTCGACCAGTACGTGGATTCCCACTACGCAGCGCGGGAAGAAGTTCACGCGTAGTTTCTTTATTTTCTGAGGATATCCAGTCCTTGCTTCTGTCATTCCGAGCGTAGCGAGGAATCCCTTTCAAGCACCAGCACTCTTGCGGCGAAAGGGATTCTTCGCTGCGCTCAGAATGACAAGACTTCAAGGGCGATTCAATACCACGGGCCTTTCCGCGACGACCGGCGTCTTCGCGTCTGTAGAACATCGTCGCTGTATGGTCTGCGGCCCCATGCCGCTGGCATCGAGTAGCAGTTGCACGAAATGCGAAATCCCCGGCAAGCGCATCGCCGCTCCTGCAAAAGCCCATCCGAAATGGATATGTTCTAGGCCGCGTGCGAAGGCGCGCACGCCTGTTTCCGGCGTGCTGCCGTCCAGGGGGTCGTAGGTCATGCGCTGCAAATCCCGCGTGGGATGGTCCTCGGCGGCAACGATTTCCAACCCGGTGGCACCCTGTGCTTCGAACCATACGCGCACTTCCGAACACGGGCCGCAGGTTTCGGCAATATACAACCGCGGCAACGGGCGCTCGGGATCATGCCAGGGCCTCCATCGAGGCAGCCAGGCGCGGACATGCTCGCTGTATCGCAACCACGATGCCCCAAACCGGATCTGCATATCCTCGCCTTCATCCCAACGGGCCAGACCCGCACTGTAGATGAAGGCCATCGCGCCCGCCATTGCGATCCACGGGTTGCGAAGCACGGCTCCCCATGCGGTCATGACCAGCGCGCACGAGAGCTGCATTGGATTGCGTAGGTAACGATAGAACCCACTGACGACGAGCCGCTTCGGTGGATCGTGCGGAATTGGCGTGCCGGCACCTCGCTGGGCAAATTCCTGTACCGCGGAAACCGCCATAGCTGCTATTACCGCAATAGCCTGCAACTCCAGATTTCGCAGCCAGCCAGCTTGGGACAACAAGGAATGCCAACCCGGTCCAGGCCGCAGCGCAAGTGCTACTTCTGGAATTAGAAATAGAAATGTACCGCCAGCCATCAGCACCTGCAATACAGCGCGGGCCGCAAGATGCTTGTCCTCAAGGGTCCAACGCGCCAACAGCTGCGCCGGAATCAGTACGACCGTCAATGCCACTGCTTCGCCCCACAACCAAAGCCGGCCGAGTTCGACCACGGGACGACACGCGGGCATCAGCACGAGGTCGACGCAAAAGAACGTGACGATGATCCACGCGGTTCGCGCTTTGCGAAACACCAAGACCGGCAGAATTCCCCACAGCGCGGCCCAGCCAAGGTACAAATCCAACGGCATGGCACGAAACAGTCCGCCTTGCGCGTGGAAGAGCCACCAACCGAAGTGCTGGTTGAGGACCTGCAACGCCAGCAACGATGGCAGGGTCCAGAAGAATCCGACCAGCATCGCCGCGGATAGCCGCTTTTCGCGCGGACGCCAAAACGCCACTGCGAAAGCTACCGCCACCGGTCCATACAGCCCCAGGCAACGGATTGCTGTGGTGCGGTCCATATTGCGTTAATGCGCTCGCTCTGTAGGAACCGGCGTCGCATTCGCCTTGATCAGGTAATCTGCCGCCAGGTGGGTTGCGTAGCGCTCCCATGGAGTGAAGTACCATGCGGGATCCAATCGCCTCTGGAAACTAAGCGTCCAAGTTACACGCGTGCGCTGGGGATCGATCGCCTCCCAGCGAACCTCGGAGGCCTTCCAGTCGAGCCAGTGCGCGATCTTGCTGTGGTCCGCAACGGCGACGAAACGCACATATCCGGATCGTGCTTCTTCCACCTGCATTACCAGATCCCCTGGATGCCCTTCTCCTCCGGCAAAATGGATCGTGCGCTGAGAACCAGGTTGCAGCCCAGTTCCGCTGGTCTCCGTCGGACGCGGAAATCCCATACGCAGATAGTAGGGTAGCGGCACGTCCGTCCGGGGGCCCCGGCTTATGGCTTGTTCCACTTCCCCAACAGATGCCTGCACGACCTCCGAAGCACTCACCGTCTGATCGCGTTTGAAGGACAGCCGAGGCAATACTCCTTCAAAACTCATTGGGGTTAAGAGAAGAACCAAACAAGTCAGCGTCGCCTTCTGCTTCCTACGATTGACATCAATCATCACTCCCACCAGAATTCCCACGGCGTAGAACACAGGCGCCGCCATAACGATACAAACGAAGCCCTCCCCCAGTAACGGACCCGAGAGGAGCAACGCCAGAGTAATCCCTTTGACAATTGCGCCCTTGGCGCTCTTGGCCTTGGATGTGAGAGTCACCAGAATCGCCAGCAGGCTGGGAATGCCGATGAACAGTAACGCCGTTTGCTCCAGCTTTCCCCAAGCGATCAGTCTATACAGGAGGCTGCCGGCGGCCACGGCTAGAATCAGGACGATCAGGTTCCATTGCGACTGGCTTAGCTTCTTCTCGGTGGCTTCCATGTCGGCTCCCTGGGGCTGTCCTTTGCGAAAAATTTGAACGTGTTCACTTTAACGTCCACCGACAACTGCGTCAAGACAATTATTGAACCCGTTCAAAATTGGTGGGAGACAAGAACTTCAGGGCTGTTCGTACACCGGGTTGGACGGCACGGGCTTGTCATAGTCCCGCCCGTACTTGTTTTTGTGTGCGGGGAGCGCATCCGTCGTGACGGGCAGCTTGATCGTGCCGAGCGACGCCGAATCCGGCGCCACGGTTACCTCTCGCGTCAACGCTCCGGCGGCTTCCGGCGCGGCCCGCTCGCTCCAGACGTGAAGAACGTAGCGCCCGGAGGGAACTCCACGAATCGCAAGGTTTCCCGCGTTATCTGTCCGCCCGTAATAGGGCGTCGAAAGCGCGATCACGATGGCGCTCATTTCCGGATGGATATTGCAGAAAATATAGCTGATGCCTGCCCGCTCGAAATGTACGAACCGCGTGCCGCCAGCCTCGTAAAGACCAAGATCAAAGCGTTTTCCTTCGAACAGCGAGAAGACATTGTGGAAGAAGGGATCGTGATTGGGAAACTCAACCGAGGTCCCAGCGGGAATCACGAGGACATGGGGATCGAAGCTCTTGTTCTTTTGCGTCAGGCGAACGACTGGCGTCGGGGGGCTGTCCTGGCTTGCCAACGGCTGTAATGGCGTAAGCCAGACGACCGTATCGCTCTGTTGGCCGCCTCTCCACACCTTGCCGTTTGGCCCGATCAAATCGACATGGCCCGTCACGAGAAGTTCCTGCGCCCGCACGGGCAGCGTCCCGCACACTCCGGACACCAGCAGAATCAGCGACAAGAATCGGCGAACAGGCATAGTTTGCTGTAAATCGTCAGTTAAAAAAGCAGATTCCTCACGATAGAACTGTTCGGAATGACAAACTTCTAGAGTTTTTCAACAACCTTTTTTCTAGAAGAGTACGCCCATGATTAGATTAACTTGATTTGCAGAGTGGTGTTCGTCATACAGCGCCAAACTATTTAAATGCCGGTATTCCGCGGAAAACAGCAGATCGGAACGGGGACGGAAAATCACATTGGCCAGTGAACCCCGGGTGCGAATGACATTCGCGTAAAAACCCTGATACGGAAGTCCGGCGCGGATATCTTTGGCGAAGGAACTGTCCTGGCCAGCAGCGACGTTGAACTCGAGGTTGTTCTTGGCGCGGAGTTTAAACTGCGACCATCCGCCCATCACATTGATCGGGATCGCGGCCGTGCTTGCCTTTGTGGGATCTCCGTTGAAAGTGACATCCCGCGCAATGGAGCTGCCAAAACCGCCGAGAGCCTGCCCACGATAGAATTTTCCACTTAGTGAAAGACGGCTGCCAAAGGGGAGATTCCAGTCCGACATGCCGGCCCAGCCGTTGACATTACGGCTGAAACCGTAACTCTGGCGGCTGTAGTACCCGGCTCCGGCGATGCTCAGCTTTTGCCCGAATACACTCCGTGACCACGCTGCCCGTGATCCATACCCTGGCTGGCGCGAGAGTTCCCCGGCCTGGGGCGCACGGGAATAGGAATCGGGAGGAGGTTCTCCGGTCAGGTTGTCCAGGATTCCTCCCTGCAACAGGAGAGTAGAGCCCTCCGACAGCGTGATTCGGCGTTCCACACGAATCTGCGGTGTCCAACTCCACAAGTTACCGGCGTAGGAGAGGGCAGGAATCGACAAAGACGCAAACGACGTCGGTGCCTGCGGCGAGAAGAACAGTTGGTCCTGGCCAGCAATGATTGAAGTCTTGGCCCAATCCAGCCGCATGGTTGCGGTTCGCAGCCGGACAATCCCGGAATTGACTCCGTTCCATGTATTTGCAAAGCCGCCTGCAAAATCCAACTGCACGTCCGCCGTCGTCCGGGCCCCGGCAACCCTGGGTCCAAAAACCTCAAGCCCAAGTTGGGACTGCCGCAGCGTCGCGCCTGCACTCCCGCTGGAGACTCCCGGTTGGCCGGGAATGGCAAGTTCCGGGGTATCCTGGTTATCGACAGTGCCTTTGTTGGAAAACAGGTTCAACAACACGATTCCGGAAAGCCGCACGCGGTATTTCGAAGCGCTTTCGAGCTTGGTCTGATATTGGTCGTCGACCTTGCCTCCGAGCAGTTGATATTCCTCCTCCAGCTTGGCTAGACGGTCCTCGCCGCTGGCAGGCTTAGATTCCGCCTCCACCGCTGTCGACGGGGGTTTTAGATTCCCATTTTCGGCATTTACCGCTGGCGGCGCGGGCGAAGCCATTCCATACGGAGAGTCTTCCGGGGCGGGCGGAACCTGGCTCGCCGGAACGGGGTTCGCCGGAACGAGCCTCGCGGCCTCCAGCTCCTTGCGCATTTGACGCGCTTCTTCGCGGTAACGCGAGTTCTCTGTGCGCATTTCCGCAACGGCGGACTGCAACTCATGAACCTGGTCTTGTAGCTCACGCAACGATTGCTCGACCGACGGCGGGTGCTCCACCGACGGCGCCGCGGAAGACACGGTGTCGGGCTGCAAATTCTGCGCGACGCTGGCTGCCGCTAGATACAGGAAGACAAGAGACAGGCGCACCATCAGTCCGCCAAGCTTTTGGAGACTTGGAAGAGTTAGACAAGGCATTGGACCCTCCACCTCGAAACTTTTTCTTGCAATCAATTTTGCTGGTCTAGATCTTGTTAGGATGCGCCGAGGCTGCCGAGCATGCAGATTGGCCGTGGAAACCAGTCTAGCTGACGCTCTCCTGCACTGGCAGTGGCTTGCCGGACGCTGTTTTGAGCGGCAATACGAGCAGAAACACCGTGCCCGCCGCAGAACTGCGTTCAACCATGACATCGCCGCCGTGATCCTGCACGATCTTTTGCACCACGGTGAGGCCCATGCCGGTGCCGTTTTCCTTGCCGTAACTTACGAACGGCTGAAACAACTGTTCGCGAATTTCCGCCGCTACACCCGGTCCGTTGTCGCAGACGCGAAGCTCAGCACTCTCGCCAGAGCGGCGAAGATGCAGATCGATCCGTCCACCCTCGTGGGGTACGGCTTCGCAGGCGTTGAGCAGGAGGTTGTGAAACACTCTTTCCATCTTCTTGGCGTCGAACCAGCCTTCGCAACTGCCGTCGCAATCGAGAGTAATCTTTACGCCCTGGCAATCGGGATGGCTCTTCATGAGCTGCACCGAGTATTGTAGAGTCTTTTGCAAATCCCCAAAGGATGGACGCAGCGACTCGCGAGTGCGCGAAAATTCGAGGAGGGATTCGATGAGGTCGGTCATCTGGTTCACAGCCATGCCGACTTCGTTGTACAGCTCTTCGCGCTGCGCAGCCGTCAAATTAGCTTCACACAGAAATTCCGCATTGGCCACAATCGCCGCCAGCGAATGCCGCAGATCGTGAGAGATGGAGCTGGCCATACGTCCGATGGTTGCCAGTCTTTCGGATTCCACCAACTCCTGCCGGTTCTTGAGCAAGCTGGCGCGCATACGATCGAAGGCGCCGCTGACTTCGGCCACCTCATCCCGGCCCCGGGCTCGCAGTGGAAAGGCGTAGTCTCCGTGTTCCAAAGCGCGAACACCATCGACCAGATTCCCAAGCGGACGGGTGAATGTGTGGGAGATGAGAAACACCAGCAAGCTCCCGCCCAAGACCGCCACCAGACCCAGAGCCAGCAGCCGCCGGTTCAGATCGTCCAAAAAGGCCGTGGCCTGATCGAAGGATTTCAGAACTACTAGCGTAACGGCAGGCGTCGTTTCCGGCGGAAGCGCCACCGACGTGGCCAGGAACCGCTCCTTCCCGAGTTGGATGGTATCGGGCTGCGCCGAAGGCGCGTCCGGGGAGAGGGGCTGCTGCAGCAGCTCATTTTCCTGCGACGGAGAAAGAGTGCTGCGCACAATAGGTCCGCCATAGCGGAACGCGACCTGGCTGGCCGCTACTCGACCGATATCTTGCGCCAACTGGTCGTTAATCTCGTAACCAATTGCAAGAGTGCCCAGCCGTCGGTTCTCGGCGGAGTCCCCAAAGTAGATGGGCTGCAGAAAGACTTCATAGAGATGCTTTTCCCCGTACCACCATTGGCGCGATTCCTGCAGCGGTTGGGCGGCGACTTGGGAGGCGACGGGCAACGAGTGCTGCGAGGTCAGCAAGAATCCACGTACTGTCTCCGGCGTAAGGCCGGGAGCTGTCGCGTGGAGCGCCATGACTTTCGCGGTAGGATCGGCAAGGACGAATAGATCACTGCCTGCCAAACGCCAGATGCTCAGGGAGGCGTCTTGAATGGTGACGGAGTCCCGCGTCGTCATGAGAGCTCGAACGGTAGGCAGATCGGCAAGCAGCCCAGCCGAGCGCGCCAAGGTTTCCTGACGTTGGCGTTGAAGACCCTGAAATGTGAGAACGGAATTCGTAAGATCCCGCTGGATTTCGCGGCGCGCCTCTTCCTGCACGGTGCGGCGCACAACCAGCAACGTGGTGCCCGTGAGCGCGAGGGACACCAGCAGCATGGAAAGCAGAAACTTTGTGCGTAGCTGAAGTCCCTTCATGCCAATTCTCGCGTTCATTTTCGATCGCAACAACGGTTGGATCACCCGGGCCCTGGCATCTTTCTATCGCACAAACTTGTAGCCGGCGCTGTGGACCGTGCGAAAATGCACGGGGTTGGAAGGATCCTTTTCCAGCTTCTGGCGAAGGCGCAAAATGTGGTTATCCACGGTGCGTGTCGACGGGTAGTTTTGATACCCCCAAACTTCGTTCAGGAGTTCCTCGCGCGAAATTACTCGTCCGATATTCTCTGACATGAACTTCAGGATTTTGAACTCCTGCGCCGTCAGGGCAGCTGGCTTCCCCCCACACATCAGTTCCATTTTTGCGAAGTCAACCGCAACCTCGCCAAAGCTGAACTGCGGACTGGGAGGAGCGGCACGCCCTGAAGACCTTCGCACCGCCGCCCGCAACCTCGCCAGTAACTCTCGTGGACTGAACGGCTTGGTCACGTAGTCGTCCGCGCCGAGCTCCAACAGCAGAACTTTGTCGGAAACCTCCGACTTCGCGCTGAGAATGATGACGGGAACGCCGGGCGCCGCCTGCTTCACTTCCCGGCATACATCCTGTCCGGGGACTCCCGGCAAACGCAGGTCCAGCACGAGGGCAGACGGAACCGTAGCGTGAAACTTCTCCAAGCCCTCGCTGCCGTTGGAAGCCACATCAACCGCGTAACCTTCGCCCTCGAAAAGCCGCTTCAGCGCCTTCTGTACGGCGCGATCATCCTCAATTACTAGCACCCGTTCCATGATTCTTCAAGGCTACCAGTAAAGTGTTGGATTTACGGGGTTTTCAGTTGAAAATGACATCTTGTTGACAATTTAGAGACAAAGTTTTGGGTCAAGCTGACAAGATTGGGGGGGTCTACGGAAAGGAAACCCAACGGCGTTCACGGGCGCTCGCCGCTATTACATCGCACAACGCAACTTCGACGTGACCTGTCTCGAAGGTTGGGAACGTGCGTTCGGCTCTGAAGTCCCCTGCTTCGATGTAGTCATAGAAGTCCTTGAACAGTTGCATGAACGTGTCCGGGTAACCCTCGGTATGTCCGGCCGGGTAGGCCGCATAGCCGCGCGCTTCAGGGCTCATCAACGCGGGATTCTTGATCAATATGCGATTCGCCTCGTTGCGGCTCCCCAACCACAGCACGTTGGCTTCCTCGGCATTCCACGCAAGTGAGCCTTCAGAGCCGTCGATTTCAAACCACAAGCGATTCTTGCGACCCGCGCTGATTTGCGACACAGTTAAGACGCCACGCAGACCGCCCTCAAAATGCAAGAGAATCGAAGCATAGTCATCCGATGTCATTTTCACTTCCTCGAAGGCACCGGATTCACGCTTTTGAAAGGTTTCCACTCTGCCAAGAGGGCGCTGCCGCACCGGAATCACGGTCGCAAGATCGGCACAGACCTCGGTGACGCTTCTCCCCGTGATCCACATGATCAGGTCAAGCCAGTGCGTGCCGATATCAGAAACTGCACGCATCGCCCCGCCCTGTTCGGCTTCCAGCCGCCAGTTCCAGTCCGAGGGATAGAGGAGCCAGTCCTGTAAGAACGTGCCATGCACAAGTCGCGGTTCTCCGATCGCCCCGCTGTGCACCAGTGCATGCGCTTCCTGGCAGAGTGGGTAGTAGCGCTGGTTATACGTGACTCCACCGACGCAGTTGCTCTTCTGCATTTCCTGGACCAGCGCTGCGGTCTCGACCGCATCCATGGCAAGCGGCTTTTCGCACATCACGTGCTTGCCCGCGCGCAACGCAGCCTGCGCATGCGGGAGATGCAAATGATTCGGGGTGCAGAGGTGAACCACATCCACGGACGGATCGCTAAGCAACTCCTCAATCGAACTGTAGGCGCGAGCGAGCTTCAGGGCACGGCAAGCCTCTTGCGTTCTGGGAAGAGAGCTCCCCAGAATCCCCTGCACCTGGATCCCCTGTCGCCGCAGCGACTCAACATGGGCTCGCCCAACAAATCCGACTCCAACAACTGCAGCGCCTAGACTCAACACAATCTCCTGAAATTCTTAGCTCTCCGGAACCGGAGGACAACCGGGAAACTCATGTAGGAATGTATTTCCCATATAGCCGAGATACTCGATCCCTGCCTTGCTGGAAAAATAAGCATCCGAGGTCAGACGTCGCAAGAAAGCGAAAAATTCAATCCCTTGGCTTAACCCCGGATTGTCCTTCGCGTTCTTGCGATAGGCGATCAAATCCAGAATTTCCTTCTGATTCTCGGGAGAGCATTCCAAATAGCCTTTGCCGTAGCGATCAGCACACGTGGCATCGAGCCACAGGAAACCGCCTCCCAGCTTAGTCTGAAATTCAGGGTTCTCGCTCGTGATCAGATCGATGAATTCAGGCGCTCCACCCTCGAGGGCGCCGCCAGAATGCTCATCCGCCGGAAAAATCGTCGCACACAACACGCTCAAGGTTTTGTATTCATGGGGCAAAAAGAACTTCGGCAGATAAGCGCCGGGGTTGGCAGCCTTTGCCGCCGAAACCATGTGATGCACATGCTCCGCTGCCTCTAGCGGAATCACGCGCAGAACAGAACTTGCAGCTACGCCGAGCGAGAGCGATCGCAGAATATCGCGGCGAGAAACCGACAGTGACGACACGGTGAAATCCTTTCGCAAACGGCTATTCGCTGACTACGATTCGCTAACTACGATTCGCTAACTACAGATTGCCCTTCTTCGCCTGCTCCAACAAGTAATCCGAAGCCCGCCACGACAGCGCAAGAATGGTCAGCGTCGGATTCTTATCCGGATTCGTGACAAACGATGCGCCATCGGTGACAAACAAATTCTTCACATCGTGTGTCTGACAGTAACCGTTGAGCACAGACGTCTTGGGGCTGCTGCCCATCCGCGCTGTGCCCAGTTCGTGGATAATAACGCCGCCATCGGCAATCCCATGCGGATTCTCGCCGTCCGGGCGTGTCTTCGTGATGTAGGTGCCGCCCGCGGCTTCGACAATGCCGCGAAACGTCTCCTGCATATCCTTCGCCATTTTGAATTCGTTATCGCTGAACTGCCATTTGAAGCGAAGTACCGGAATACCCCATCGATCGACAATGTTCGGATCGAGATCGCAGTAGCTGTTCTCGTTCGGGATCATTTCTCCGCGTCCGGCAAAGCCGATGAAGCTACCATACATGTCTTTGCAGCGCTGCTTCAGCGCCGATCCGTAGCCCTCATGCTCGTCGCAGATGTCGTCAAACTCGCCCACGCCAGGCATGTCGCGACCACCGCCAAGTTCAATATGGTAACCGCGCAAGAAGTCATTCTTGCGGTCGTACTTCCACCACGGCACGTACATGTGGAGGCCGCCAACGCCGTCATGGTTGTGCGGTGGAACCTTCGCCATCTGCGGAAAATAGCCCGCGCCCTCGCTGCCAACTGTGTCCATGAGATAGCGCCCCACTGTGCCGGAGGAATTCGCCAAACCATCCGGAAAAAGCGTTGAGCGCGAATTCAGCAGCAACCGCGCGGACTCGCACGCGCTTGCTCCCACCACGATTGCTTTCGCTTTAACTCGTCGCTCGGTGCGGGTCGCTTTGTCCACATACGACACAGCTTCCGCTTTGCCGTCTTTGCCAACGATGATTTCCCTCGCCATAGCGCCCGTGATGAGCGTGAATCGTCCCGTGGCTACCGCCTGAGGCAACAGCACCTGGCTGGAGCTGAAATTCGAAGCGGTCTTGCAGCCGCGACCGCATTGGCCGCAATAGTGGCACGCGGGCCGCCCATTGAGTGGCTTGGTAATGATGGCCAGTCGTGAAGGAATGAGAGGGATATTGAGCTTGTCACATCCTCTTTTTGCGAGAAGTTCGGAGCACCGCGGCTTGGGTGGAGGCAGGAAGACACCATCGGGTGCGCTTGGGATATTCTCCTTGCTGCCGAAGACTCCGATGTAGGACTCAACCTTGTCGTAGTAGGGCGCGACATCGTCGTAGGAAATGGGCCAATCGTCGCCCATTCCGTCCGTAGAACGAGAACGAAAATCCACCGGAGCGAATCGGAGCGCGATTCTTCCCCAATGATTGGTGCGCCCGCCTACGATTCGCGAACGAAACCAACGAAAGCGCGTGCCCGGCGCGGTGGTGTAAGGCTCGCCTTCTATTTCCCAGGCACCATTGGGGGCCATGAATTCGTCACCCAACACCCCCTTGAGCTTCGCCCCCACCCCTACGCCGCGATGCGGCAGTTCGTAGGGCCAAACATGCTCCTTGTAGTCGGTGCTGGGATCCACCGGAGGACCGGCTTCCAGCAGGACCACATCAAGGCCACCTTCGGTTAAGACCTTGGCTGCCATGCCCCCGGCCGCGCCGGAACCGATGATGCAAACGTCATACACTTTGGCGGAACGAATTACCTGCGCCATGAAAAGTCGGCCTCGCTTATTGACCTTTGTAGTTAGAACCGCAAAGCTTCCAGGTACTTGTAGCTCGTCGCGATGCTGCCGAACTGGTCCTTGGGATAGTCGTGCTCTACAAAGTAGTGCTGAATCCCCGCTTCATCCGAATGCGACAAGAGGCGTTTCCAATCGATCACGCCGCTCCCTACCTCGGTCATGACCGGGAATACGCGCTCGAAATCGACCGGTTCGTCAACCTTCAATTGCGCTGGTACTGACTTCACATCCTTCACGTGAACCATGGGGAAGCGTCCGGGATAACGCGCAAAATACTTTAAGGGATCCTGCCCAGCTATCGTCATCCAGCACAAATCCATTTCCATTTTCACGAGGCCTTTATCCGTTTGTTCCAGAAGGATATCGTACGCGTACTTGCCGTCGACGCGGGCGAACTCGAAATGATGATTGTGGTATGCAAACTGAATTCCGGCTTTCTTGCTGATCGCCGCAGCTTTGTTGAAAGTCTCTGCCGCATTCTTCCATTCCCCGCGCTTGCGCACATCATCGTCGATCCACGGACAGACAATATACTTGTGCCCGATGATCGTCGCAGCCTCCACCACTTTTGGAAACTTGTCACCCAGGCTGGGGTAGTCGATATGCATCGAGGGCGCGGTCAAGCCGTTCTTGTCCAGAATGGCCCGGACTTGTTGCGGGGTGCGGTCGAAGTATCCCGCAAACTCTACCTCCTTGTAGCCAATGGCCGCCACTTTGGCGATGCTGCCTTCGAAATCCTGCTTCATGGCATCACGCACCGTGTAGAGCTGCACACCAACTTTTTCGATACGGTGAGTCTCGGCGGCCCACCCAATGCGGTCGCTCAACAAAACGCCGCCAGCAGCAGCCGTGGTCCCTAAGAACGTTCTGCGATTCATCATCAGATTTCTCCTTTTTTCATCGCGGCGGTTGCAAAATCGCAAGCCCTTGCCGTCAGAGCCATGTAGGTGAGGGACGGATTCACACAGGACGAGGACACCATGCACGCCCCATCCGTGACAAACAAGTTCTTCACGTCGTGCGCACGATTGTGGGAATCCAGTACAGACGTCTTGGGATCGTGGCCCATTCGCGCAGTTCCCATCTCGTGGATCGTGAGACCGGGAGCATTATCTTCGACAAACGGATTAATCTCTTCCGCCCCCGCAGCCGTAAGCATTTCCGCGGCCGTAATGGACATGTCTTTGAGAAGTGCCCGCTCATTCTCACGCCAGTTGCATCGAATGCGCAACGCTGGAATTCCCCAAGAGTCTTTCACGTCCTTGTCGAGCGCTGCTGAATTCTCGAAATTCGGCAGGCACTCTCCAAACCCGTAAAACGCGAAATACCATGGGCCGGGCTTGCTCAACATCTTCTTGAAGCCAGCGCCGAATCCCGCCATCCCGCTGCCGCGCTCCCATCCAGCCCGCTCTGCTCCGCCCTGAAAACCGTATCCACGCAGGAAACCGGGATGTTTCGAACTGACATTCCGGAAACGCGGGACATAGATTCCGTTCGGGCGTCGCCCAAGCACTCTCCGATCTTCATGCCCCGGAATTCGGCCTGAGGCGCCGCCGCCCATCACGTGATCCATCAGGTTGTGCCCAAGCTGGCCGCTCGAATTGGCCAGACCATCCGGAAATTCCGGCGTCGCCGAATTCAGCAAAATGCGTGTAGACTCCAGCGTCGATGCACAAAGAAATACAACCTTCGCGTGGACCTCCGCGGCCGCATGCGTCTCTGCATCGATCACTCGTACTCCGGTGACTCTCCGGGTTGCGGAATCGAAAATCAGGCTATGCACAACGCTATTGGGACGGATGGTCAGTTTTCCCGTCGCCAGAGCCGCAGGCAAGGTCGAATTCAGGCTGCTGAAGTACGACTTCGTAATACAGCCGTGGTCGCACGGCCCGCAATAGTGGCATGCGGCACGTCCGCGATGTGGTTGCGTCAGAACCGCGGCGCGCCCAATCGTCATTTTGCGTTCGCCGGGAAAGTACTTGGCCACTGCGTCCCGGACATCCAGCTCCGCGCAATTCATCTCCATCGGAGGCAGAAATTTTCCGTCCGGAAGCTGCGGCAATCCCTCAGCTTGGCCGCTCACCCCAATGAAATCTTCCACGTAGTCGTACCACGGAGCGATATCTTGATACCGGATTGGCCAATCGACCGCAATTCCATCTTTCTGATTGGCCTCAAAATCAAGATCGCTCCAGCGGTACGATTGGCGTCCCCACATAACGGAGCGCCCCCCAACATGCCGCCCACGAATCCACAGAAAAGGTTTGCCCTCCTCCGTGGTGTAGGGGTTCTCCTTGTCTTTCACGAAGAACTTCGCATTGGTTTCGTCCAGCGCGTTGCAGGTCTGTTGCACGGGCTGCTCGGCCTCAAGCCTCTTGCGGTCGCCCATATCGCGAAATTTTTTCTTCCACACCGGAATGTGCTCGGTGTAGTCCTTCACCGGCTCAATCGCGCGGCCCGCTTCCAGAACGAGCGTCTCGAGCCCCTTTTCCGAGAGTTCCTTGGCAGCCCAGCCACCGGTCATCCCTGATCCGATCACAATCGCGTCGTATGTCTTTGCGGGCGTACTTTTCGTATACATATCTATTTCACAGCCTCCTCGGGCAGCGGAGCGCAGGCAATGTGCTGCGACGGAATAATCTCAAAGTGTAGAACCTGCTTCGCGCCAACCTCAGACGTGAAGTATCCCGCCAACGTTAGTCTTTTCATGCCGTCGAAGAAGGGCTTTTCAGAATCCGGCTTGATCTTGGGCCTTCGGCTGGGCGCCTCCGATTCCATTTGCCGAAACTCCGTCAGCTCTTCATCCAAAGCAGTGAGCATTTGCATCTGCTCCGACGTGGAGCCGTCGACGAAATCCTTGCCAAAAGCTTTGTGGCACCGCGCATCGACGTCTGCAATTCCAGCAAGGAACTTATCCTTGTCTTCGGCATCCATCCAATCGGTCAGAATCAAATCGATAAACTCATTGACTCGCACCGACTTGGCCCCAGGCGTATCCGTCTCTGGAATGATCCACTCCGCAATCGCCGTAATCGTCGCATCCTGATGCGGGTTGAGAGTTTTCAGTGCCGCTGTTGGCGGCAGTTCGTCGTGAACGGACTGGAAAAGAGCCAGCGCTTCGCTGGAAAGCAGCGGAAGTGTCGCAGTCCCTACGAGTAGCTTCAGAATTTCACGTCTTTGCATCGGCACTCCTCGACTTCAAGAATCTAGTCCTTCACGAATCTAGCCACCACAAACCCTGATCCGACTATGGCTGCGCGCTGTTCAGGCCCCGCAGGTTAAGGATCCAATTGACCTTTAGATCTTCAGCATCATAACCGTTTCGTACTAATACGCCAGTTGCGCTTCCATATCTTCGAGCGCGATGCCTTTCGTCTCCGGCATCAAAAACATTACAAACGACAGCTGCAAAACCATCATGCATGTGAAGAAGCCAAAAATCGGGGCGCCGCCGAATTTGCGCGCAAGGTCCGGAAAAACATTCGTGATCATCGCCGCAAACATCCAGTGCGTGAAGCACCCAAAAGATTGCCCCGCCGCACGAACCTCGTTGGGAAATATTTCGCCGATAAAAACCCAGATAACCGCTCCCTGCCCAACCGCATGGGATGCGATGAACGCAAAGATAAAAATTGTCATGCCAGCAAACGAGTTGCGATAAAAAGCCACTGCAATCAGCCCCAGAGAGACGATATAGCCAATCGAGCCGATGTACATCAGGACGCGCCGTCCAAATCGATCGATCAATGACAACCCCAACATTGTGAAAACGAGATTTACCGCGCCAATGCCTGCCGTCGAGAGCAGTGCAGTGGACTTGCTCAAGCCTGTCATCTCAAAAATTCGCGGCGCATAGTAGATGATCGCGTTGATGCCGGACAATTGATTAAAGAACGCGATCAGGAAGGCCAGCAGGATGGGCAGGCGGTAATGCGCGGAAAAGAAGGCCTTGCTGGAACTCGCATCTGCGCGATCTTTGGAAGCCAGAATCGAGGTCAGCGTCGCATCTGCCACCGCCGGGTCGATCTCCCTCAAAACACCCCTCGCTCCTTCTGTGTCGCCCTTCTTCAACGCCAGCCAGCGAGGGCTCTCCGAAATAAACAAGGTTAGCAAAGTAAAAATCAGAGACGGAATTCCCACAACGCCGAGCATCCAGCGCCAGTCGTCCGGGCTGTTCGTGCGCTGCAAGAGGTAGTTGGACACGTAGGCGATCAGGATTCCAAACACGATATTGAACTGGAACAGAGCCACCAGGAAGCCACGTCGAGCGGGCGGCGCGATTTCGGAAATGTACAGTGGAGCCACGACCGACGAAGCCCCAATACACAATCCACCCAAGAGCCGGAACACCATGAAAACGTAGACGCCTTGCGACAGGGCTGATCCCACCGAGGAAACGAAAAACAACGCGCCTACCAGAAACAGACTCTTCTTGCGACCCAGCCGATCCGCAAAAAATCCGCCCGACATTGCCCCGATCACCGTTCCATACAGGGCCATAGAGATAGCCAATCCATGCATCCGGTCACTGAGATTCCAAAGATGTTGAATAGTCTGCTCGGCGCCCGAGATCACAGCGGTATCCAGACCAAACAGGAACCCGCAAAGAGCGACGGTCAGCGACCAAAGTAGGAGCTTGCTATTTCGCATACGATTGGCTCAGTTTGTTGGCAGTCCCTAAGTGTGCGTTCTGAATACTATCCCAACACGCTTTCATTGGATAGCTAAATCGATTTTGTGGACATTTCACGCTAATGGAGGCCTGCCTGTAGCGCTTGCTCCCGGGCGGCACGCAAACTCGCCACCGGATCCCCCAGCGGCTCAAATTCCATGGCTACGTAACCCCTGTAATTCAACTGCAGTAGCTTGCGGTAAACGCTGCCGTAGTTGATTTCGCCCGTCCCAGGTTCGTGCCGGCCCGGTACATCAGCGACGTGAATCAGCCCCACCTGATCGATGTTCTTCTCCAGTTTGGCCAGCAGATTCCCTTCCGAAATCTGCTCGTGGTAGAGGTCGTACAGAAACTTCACCCGTGGATGGTTTACCTGCCGCGTAATCTCAAACCCCTCCGCCACCGAGGTCAGATAGTACTTCGGATTTTCTTCCTGATCGATGTTTTCCAGCAGGAGCGTGAGCTTATTCTTCTCAGCGATTTCCGCCGCTGCTTTCAGGCTTTCGATACAACTCTGATGATGTCTCTCTCGTGAAAGCCCTTCCACCCGGTCACCGGACAGAACGATAATCCCCGGGCATTCAAGTTGCTCCGCGATGGGCACCAGCCGCCTCAGTCGAGCAAGAAACTTATCTCGCGCGCTCGGGTCCGCGATCCCCGTCCACACCCCCGCCATCGCATCGACTTTCACATCGAGCGACCGCAGTTTCGCCACCGCCTTTCGAAAGTCCTCGGGAGTCCACTTCTCGTATTCATCCACGAGTTCGACCGCGTGGTATCCGGCTTCTGCTACTTTCTCGATTCTCTGCTCGAAAGGAAGGTTCTTGTAAATCGTCCACAGCATTACGGAAAAATGGAACGACAGCGTCTTCTCCTCCGCAAGCACGGAACGCGGTGCCAGCACTGAAACTGCCGGAAGGGCAGCAGCGGCCAGAGCCCCACCGGTTAGCACTCGGGAAAAATCCCGGCGATGCATCAAACCGGCGTCCCCAGCAACTCTGCCCGAACATTCTTCAGAACGGTCAAAGCCCGTTGCACACCGACCTCACCGGGGAGAATAGGATCCTCGTTTTCGATGCTGAGAATGCCCTTGTAACCAACCTCCATATACGTACGTACAATTTCCTTCCAGGTGTTCGCACTGTGCCCGTACCCCACGGAGCGGAACGTCTCCGAAGCCAGCGGCAAGTCTTCCTTGTCAAAAGCAAAATTCAGCACGCCGTACTTGGCCACGTTGTCCTTGTAAAGGACGGTGTCTTTCATATGCGCATGAAACAGCGCGCCTTCCTTGCCCAGAAGCCGAATCACTTCCAACGGATCGCATCCTTGCCAGAAGAGGTGGCTCAAATCGCAATTCGCGCCAATCTCTTCGCCCACGGCCGCTCGGAGCTTCAGCAGTGTCATTGGGTTGTACACGACGAAGCCGGGATGCATTTCCAGCGCCAGTTTGTGGATGCCATGCGACCGCGCAAACTTCGCCGCCTCTTTCCAATATGGAATGACCCTTTCCTTCCACTGCCAATCGAGGATTTGCGCAAACTCCGGCGGCCAGCGGTAAGTAGCCCAGTTCGGCATCGTGTCCGTCGCATTCCCACCGGGGCAGCCCGAAAAACCAACAATCACTTCCACTTCCAGGCGTTCCGCCAGAATGACGGTCCGCTTAAAAGTCTCAGCGTCGCGCTGCGCGATTTTCGCGTCCGGATGCACTGGATTGCCGTGGCAGCTCAAGGTAGCCACGCGAATGTTCTTGTCTTCAAATTTCTTCTTCCAGGCACGCGCCTTTGCTGGATCATCCAGCAGCGACTGCACAGGACAATGCTTGCTTTCGGGATAGCCGCCTGTGCCAATCTCTACTGCTTCAATGCCCCAAGCCGCGAACTTCTCAATCATTTCGTCAAGCGACCAATCCGGAAATGCGGGATCGAAAACACCAATCGGAATCTTGCGCTGCACGGATGCCGGAACCGGAGCCTCCTGCGGGGACTCTGCAGAAGCTGATGCGAAAGCTGGCGTCGAAGAGGCCGCGACAAGTGCTGGGGTCGTCAGAGACGCGGCCAACGCGCCACCAGCGGTCTTGAGAAAAGTACGACGCTCAGGCAAATCAGGAATCGCGCGGTCCATGCTCACTCGGATCTCCATCGCAGCAGAAATTGCCCGGCCGAAACCAAGCGGCCAACATTATAGTGCCTGTTCCGCGCAATTGGAGATGCGGAAGTACATTGTGTTTGCGATACACTATCGTGTTTTAAAGAATGATCGCCATGTCGCGTGAAAGGCTGCCAAGAGCCAGCAGGGGTTTCGATGAATTTTTCAGGAAATATCTGGCAACAACGCGCTCGGAATCGAGCAGCCTGCGTGCTTGCGCTCATGTTCGCGAGTATTACTTCCAGCGCCGCCGCTGCGACACCTGCCAAACCTATTGGGCTCGTTGTTGACGCCACCGACGCTCCCAGAAACATCTTCCACGCGCACCTAACGATTCCGGCAGCCCCCGGCCCCCTCACTCTTGTCTACCCCAAATGGATTCCCGGCAACCATCGTCCTAGCGGCCCCATCGCGAACCTGACCGGATTGCACTTCGAGGCGAACGGTAAGCCTCTCGCGTGGGAACGGGATCCGCTCGATATGTATGCCTTCCACTTGCAAGTCCCAGCCGGGGTCCATGAGGTGGAAGCTTCGCTCGACGCCATAACCGCCGATAGCGCTGGGGCGGGTGGCGCGGCCGCATCCTCACAGCTTCTCGATCTCAACTGGAATCAGGTTGTTCTGTATCCGCAAAATACCAGTTCGGACGAGCTGCAAGTACAACCCAGCGTCCACCTCCCCGCGGAATGGAAGCTCGGGACGGCCCTTAACGTGGCTCGACAGGAACAAGGCAACGTCGAGTTTGAAGCGGTCTCCTTAACGACATTGGTCGATTCACCGCTGATCGCTGGCGCGCACTATCGCCAGATCCTGCTTTCCCCACCCGGAGAGAACCCGCCCGCCTACCTGGATATCGTTGCCGAGACCGAAGCCGCTTTGGACATGCCCGCGACTGATTTGACCGACTACAAGCAGTTGGTAGTCGAGGCCAACGCGCTCTTCGGAGCCCGCCACTATCGCCAATACCATTTCCTCTACACGTTAAGCGACGACGTTGGTCATCACGGCTTGGAGCATCACGAATCCAGCGACAACGCCGTGGGCGAACGCACGCTGCTCGAGCCTGATCTCGACAAATCAGAAGCCGGGCTGCTTCCCCATGAATTCACGCATTCCTGGAATGGAAAATACCGTCGCCCTGCCGGACTGGCCACCCGCAACTATCAGGACCCCATGATCGGAGACGTGCTTTGGGTTTACGAAGGTCTCACCGAATATCTCGGCGACGTGCTCACCGCCCGTAGCGGCCTGTGGACTCCAGAAGAGTACCGGGAGGCCCTCGCTGACACTGCGGCAGACCTAGACTCCCGATCCGGCCGCACCTGGAGACCCCTTCAGGACACGGCCCGTTCCGTTCAGATTCTTCGCATGGTCGGCCCCGAGTGGGGTAGTTGGCGCCGCGGCCTCGACTACTATCCCGAGGGCGAACTGATTTGGTTGGAAGTCGACACCCGCATCCGCCAGCTCACGCAAGGCAAACAATCGCTCGATGACTTCTGTCACAAATTCCACGGCGGACAGGACAGCACTCCCCGCGTCGTTCCCTATACCTTCGAGGATGTGGTGCATACCCTGAACGAGGTTGCGCCCTTTGACTGGGCCAGCTTACTTCGCGAGCGCCTCAACACGACCCAACCGCGCGCACCACTCGGGGGCATTGAAAATGGAGGTTGGAAACTCGTCTACGATACGCATCCCAATAAATTCGCCGGCCTGAGCGAGAAAGCCAACAAGACGACGGATTTGCGCTTCTCTCTCGGATTCTGGGTACGTAAAGAAGGAGAGATCGGCGACGTGATTCCAGGCTCCCCCGCGTACACTGCCGGTCTTGGCCCAGGAATGAAGCTCATCGCCGTAAATGGCCGGCGATGGTCGGGCGGTTTTTTGAAACAAGCGATTCGCACCGCGCAAACTCAGCATCAGCCAATCGAATTGATTGTCGAAAACAAGGAACGCTTCGCCACCTACTCGCTACCCTATTTTGATGGCGAGCGGTATCCGCACTTGCAACGGGTCGAGACCCAGCCCGACTTGCTGACTCCAATCCTAGCCACACACGCAGCGCCCACTTCGAACAAGAATTAGAAAGACTCGAATCAAATTCAACTTGTCATCCTGAGCGTGGTAGTAGCAACTTCGCACGGCGAAGTTGTTACGCAGTCGAAGGACCCCTATCTCTCAAATTCGCAAGCCCCGTCAGTCCCGATTCTTGCCAACGAATCCCACCAATCGGCACCATCGCCCTCATCTATAATCAAGTGACAGGACACGGATGCGAACCGCAGTCGGACTAATTCTGCTTACTCTCTCTGCGTTTCCGGCGCACGCCCAAGCCCAGTCCGCAAACCCCACCCCCCTTCCCCACTTCGAAGACATCGCCAAATCAGCCGGTGTAACCATCTCCCACATTTCCTCCGTCGACAAGCGTTATATCGTGGAGTCTACCAGTGGCGGCGCGGGGCTGATCGACTGCGACGGCGACGGCAAACTCGACATCCTCCTAGTGAACGGCTCCACGGTGGATCGCTACCGAAAAACCGGCGGCGACCCCATGATCACGCTCTACCATCAGGATTCCGACCTGAAATTCAGCGACATAACGCAGTCCGCAGGTCTGACCCGCAAGGGCTGGGGCATGGGCGTCGCGGTCGCCGACTACGATAACGACGGCCTGCCAGACATCTACGTCACCGGTTACGGCGGGAACGCGCTTTACCACAATCTAGGCGACTGCAAGTTCGAAGACGTCACCGAGAAGGCTGGCTTGGCCGTGGGCGGCTTCAGCACCGGCGCAGCCTGGGGAGACTATGACCGCGACGGTCGCGTCGATCTTTTCGTCTCTCGTTATGTTCATGTCGACATGAAACAACTGCCCGAACCGGGCAGCGACGAGAAGTTCTGCCGCTACAGAAACGTCCTCGTTCAGTGCGGTCCGTGGGGCATGGCCGGCGAATCGGATTTCCTGTTCCACAATCGCGGGGATGGCACGTTTGAAGATGTGTCCAAAAAAGCAGGCGTCGACGATCCGAACCATTACTACGGCCTCGGCGCGATGTGGGGCGACTACGACAACGACGGTTGGCCCGATCTCTACGTCGCCAATGATGCTGGCCCAAATTACCTCTACCGCAACAAGCACGACGGCACGTTCGAGGAAACAGGCTTAATGGAGGGCGCAGATCTCAGCCGCGACGGCCAGGAACAGGGTTCGATGGGGGTTGACTTTGGCGACTACAACAACGAAGGCCGCCTCAGTATTATTGTGACCAACTTCGCCGACCAGTCCGACACCCTCTACCACAGTCAAGGCACGCAAGGCTTCGCAGACGCAAGTTGGAGTTCGCGGATCGCCCAACCCAGCCACCCCTATGTGGGATGGGGCACCTCGTTCTTCGACATGGATAACGATGGCTGGCAGGACCTGCTGGTCGTGAACGGCCACGTCTACCCGCAGATGGAAAGCATCGCCGGCGACTCCCGCTACTACCAGCCCATGTTGTTGTTCCATAACTTGCACACCGGCACCTTTGACGAAGTCAGCGCTGGCACCGGGCTCAAGGAGCTTCCGCTCGCATCCCGCCGCGGCGCGGCCTTTGGCGATCTCAACAACGACGGCTGTATCGATGTCGTGATTCTCAACGTCGGCGAGCCTCCAACTGTGCTGCTCAATCACTGCGCCCCAGCCAACCACCGGGTCACGTTCAAATTGCTGGGCACGAAAAGCAACCGCCTAGCGATCGGCGCGCGGATAACAATAAAGACCGCGAAGCTCACGCAAATGCAGGAAGTACGCAGCGGCTCCAGCTACCTCTCACAAAACGATTTGCGATTACACTTCGGGTTGGGCGCGGAAGACAAAATCAATGAAGTTCAGATTCGATGGCCGAATGGCCAAACGGAAATCCTGAAAGACGTTGCTGCCGATTTCATTTACACCATTCAGGAAGGCAACGGGATTCAGCAGAAGAAGCCGTTTGCAGCGGTCAAGTAAACCTACACACCAGCTCGGCTGGCCTCGGCCATTTCCTTCTTCTCCGCAGCGGCCTGTTTGGCTTCACCACTGGCTTCCAGCGTCAGGTCGCGCATCCCAAACTGAATACCGAGCTTCTTCAGGAAGTCGTAGGGAGGAATACCTCCGGCAAAAATCCAGACAAAGTCGTTGGGAATCTCACGCTTCACGCCTTGTACGTCCAGCACAGCGGCATCCACGGTGAATCCGGTGGGGTTGGAATTGAAGATCGCTTCAATCTTCCCGCTGGCGATGCATTGCTCAATGCGTTTTACGTTACGGTCCTTGATGCGGCTGAACTGGCCTGAACGGTAGGAGATCGTGACTTTGTTCCCCGTTTGCTCCGCCAGACCCATTGCAGCCTCCACCGCACTATCACCGCCACCGACGACCAGAATCTTCTTGTTGACATAGTGATCTGCTTCAATCAGGCGGTACATCACTTTGCCGAGTTCCTCGCCCGGAACGCCCAGTTTCCGCGGGGTTCCGGCTTTGCCGATAGCCATGATCACAGCGCGGGCGCGGTATTGGTTTCCGGCGGACTTTACCGTAAAGATGCCGTCTTCGCCTTTGCGAATGTCTTCCACCTTTTCATTGGTAACGCAGTTGAAGTCGGCTCGGTTCAGAACCGTATCCCAGAATGCCAGCAGAGTTTCCTTGGAAAGTTCGGTCTTCTTGAATTTCCCGTACATCGGAAATTCAACCGGACTGGTCATGACTAACTTTTGCCGTGGGTACTTGGCCACGGTTCCGCCGATTTCGTCCTGTTCCAGGGTTATGTAGCTGAGTTTGTTCTCAATGGCTCGCAGAGACGCGCTAATACCCGCAGGGCCCGCTCCCACGATCAAGACATCATGGACACCGGGAATCGGCGTTGCACCGGAAAACTTCCGACTCAGATGGTCCACGCAGTCGCGTCCCTGATTCACAGCGTTCTTGATCAGAGCCAGACCGCCGAGTTCCCCAACAATGAACAAGTTCTCAATACTGGTCTCGTACTCCGGCGTCATGTAGGGCATGTCCGCGCCCATACTCGGAGTGGCGAGAACCATCGTGATCGCGCCTACGGGGCATTCTTCTGCGCACAGTGAGTGTCCAATGCACTTGTACCCGTTAACGATGGCCGCCTTGCCACCAATCATCGCCAGCACATCGCCTTCGGGACACACCATGGTGCACGTGGCGCAGCCGATACAATAAGTCGTATCAATGTGAGGGTGTTGCGAACGCGGCCCTTCGGAGAACAGTTTCCCCTTCTCGGCGGATTTACGCGCCAGTTCTTCGCGCTCCTTCAGCCCCTTCAAATAGCCGCGGACGAAGAACGATCCGATAATGGCGGCAACAGCGAGTGCAATCAATGTATCCATGTTTCAGTGTCCAGACCTACCCAACAAAGTTCCGAGTCTTGTGAATGCTTTGGAATTCGCTGCGGACTTCTTAGTGCAGCCACGGCAGATATCCCATCGAAATCACAACCCCAATGTGGATCAAAGCCAGAAAGGCAAACGTATAGCTAAAGGGCTTGTGAATGACGTGCCACAGGTGGAATACCTGCTCGGCGCGAGATAGGAACAGAACGCGTTTGGTGAGCTTCGCTTGTTCCCGCGCGGACGCGATAACACGTTCAACATCCTGATTGCTGGTCGAGCGGAAGCCACCCAGCGTGGCGATGGTCTGCCCGAAGCTGAGCGTGTGCCGACGCAGCCGGGCGATTCGTAGTACGCGCAGGAAATCAAGCAGAATCATTTCCGCCAAAGCCACAACCATGGGCATCCTCTGCACGCGGTCCGCGCTGGGGAGCCTCAGAACCAGTTCCAGATCCTGCTTGCGCAAGAGCTTTTGCTCAGCCAGCTGCGCGGCGAACTTCTCCTGGTCATCCTGTAATTCCCGCATGGAGACTTCGGCGGTGTTCAAGCTGCGCGGAATCTGGCCATAAACGTAGCGTCCAATCACGCCCGAAGCAGCTACCGCAGCCATGATCCAGAATGCGACTCCCGCAAACCCGTGAAACTTAAATGATGCGTGAAAGGCAATGAGAAACGGCGCTGCTATTCCCATCATCACGTGAACATCGAGCCAGTGCCGCGTATTGCCGATTTTCCCGAGCCACGCCCAGTGCTTCCGCAGGGGGTAGAGAAAGATAGCGCAGAACAGGAAAAAGCCGAATACCCCCAGATACAATCCGATCGGCCCGCTCGGTCGCAGTAGGTGGTGCTTCTCAGAAAATGGACGGTCTTCCGCTCCCAGCTTGTAATAGTTGAAACCATACACAGACAACGCAATCAGAAATCCGGTCGCCAGGACGTACATCGCCCGCAAGCGAAAGATGTGCCCGCGCTCAAAATCCTGCGTCCCTGGTTTGGGAGCGATCGTCCTGGCCTGAACTGTTGCGCTACCTGCACTCATTGTGGTTTCTCACTCGTCCTCTGTTCGCCAGCCGGCGCGTCTGCGCCCTCCGCTGGCCCCTTGACTGCTTCAGCTGTATCCACTGAGAACCGCTTGTAATCCGAAAAACGGTGGGTGTTGCGCCAATGCTGCCGCTTGGTTTGCACCTCTATGGTAGCCTCGTTCGGCATCCACCAGGGCACAGAAGAGCCCTTAAAGGTTACGGCAGTGTAGGTCACCTCGCTGCGCATGGAGTGCAGCCCAACGTCGTCCATGCCGCCCGGAATGTCCGCCACAGCCCGCAGCAGGTTCCCGTTCTTCTTGTCCACCCAGGCCATCCCGGCCAGTTCGACCGGATAGTCGCGGCCGCGCAGCATCAACGCCATGGGGGAACGCGTCCCAGAAATGTGATGGAACC
>Ga0209068_10000284_pt1 | contig 28813 bp, 25 predicted proteins | sample ColStrG_CSR_2012_FD_187200 | JGI IMG/M metagenome (GOLD analysis project Ga0209068, IMG submission 187200) | Freshwater sediment microbial communities in response to fracking from Pennsylvania, USA - Cold Stream Run_MetaG_CSR_2012 (SPAdes)... | ecosystem: Environmental > Aquatic > Freshwater >...
GGCCAGCTCGGCGGCGCTCGGCTCGCGGCCGAGCTGCTGGATCAGCCGCCGTTCGGCGTGCACGAGCTTGTTGAGGCGCTCGACCATGTGCACGGGGATGCGGATCGTGCGCCCCTTGTCGGCGAGCGAGCGTGTGACGGCCTGGCGAATCCACCAGGTGGCGTAGGTGGAGAACTTGTAGCCGCGCCGGTAGTCGAACTTCTCGACCGCGCGGATCAGCCCGAGCGAGCCCTCCTGGATCAGGTCGAGCAGCGTCAGCCCGCGCCCGACGTAGCCCTTGGCGATCGAGACGACGAGGCGTAGGTTCGCCTCGACCATGTGCTGCTTGGCGGCGATGTCGCCGCGCTCGATGCGCTTCGCCAGCGCGACCTCCTCGTCGGCGCTCAACAGCGGCACGCGGCCGATCGAGCGCAGGTACAGGCGCAGCGAGTCGAGGCTCGGCTCGACCGTGAGGTCGACCTCGGGCCGGCGCAGCTCGTCCAGGCGAACCCGCAGGTCGGCGATCTGCTCGTCCTGGGTGACGGACTCGCGCTCGTCGTCCTCGGCATGCTCGGCCTTCACGTCCTCGAGCGGGTCTGCCGCACGAGTGTCGCCCTCGTTGGGGCCGGGTCCGCGGCCGGCGAGCTCGGGGACGTCGGCGCCGAGGACGTCGATGCCGTGCTCCTCCATGTAGCTGAGCAGGTCCTGCGCCTGCTGGCGCGTCAGGTCGGCATCCTCGACCGCGCTGGCGAGCGTCTCGGACGCGACGAACCCCTTCTCCTGCCCCTCCGCGAGGAGGCCCTGCAGCTCCTCGATCTCAACGACCGCGGTCGGTGCGGTGGTCAACAGACCCTCAAGCTTCTCGCTCACTTGGACTCCCAAGACAGCTCTGGCTCCCCTCGAAGCGGCGGTGCCGCCCCGACCTCTCCCTCACCTACGCTAAGCCTCCTGTGCGTTGCGTTTGCATGGCAGCTCCGTTGCGACCCCGCATCCTCCGACGCCGTCCCCATCGGGCGCCGGTGAGCGCATTAGGTCAAGTGCGGAGTGATACCAGAATCGCCGGTCGGGGATACGCCCGGTCGCATGCCCGGAGCCGCGCGAATGCGCGCGCTACGCTTGGCGTTCGTGCACGCGAGTCGGGCCACCACCTCTCCCGCGCCGACGCGCGGCGACGGCGACGACGTGCAGTCGCGCGCACCGGCCGTCGCGGTGGGGCTCTCGCGCGTGGGGGTCGTCGGCGTCGAGAAGGTCGTGCGCATCCGCGAGGAGCTGTTCTTCGCGCGCTTTGACTGCTTCGTCGATCTCGGCGGCGACCAGAAGGGCGCGCACATGTCGCGCTTCGACGAGGTCGTCAACGAGGCGATCGGCGAGGTCGTGCTGGGCGAGGCGCCGTTCCGCGCCGAGACGCTGGCGCAGCACATCGCGGAGCTCGTTCGCGAACGCCAGCGGGCGGAGCGCGCGGAGGTGACGATCGCGGCGCGCTACCCGGAGCACAAGCCGGCGCCGGTGTCGGGGATCGCGACGCAGGAGATCTACACGTTGCACGGCCGCGCGGTCGCGTTCGAGCACGGCACGCGACGCACGGTCGGCGTGTCGGCCACCGGCATCACTGCCTGCCCGTGCGCACAGGAGCTCGTGGCGGCGCGGGCGCGCGAGCGCCTCGCGGCACAGGGCTTCGACGCGGCCCAGATCGACGCGATCCTGGAGAGCGTGCCGGTGGCGACGCACAACCAGCGTGGCCTGGCGACGTTGCACGTCGGGCTGACGGAACCGGACGTCGAGATCGAGGCGACGACGCTGCTGGCGATCGCGGAGGCGAGCATGTCGTCGGAGATCTACGAGCTGATGAAGCGCTCCGACGAGGTCGAGGTCGTCGAGAAGGCGCACCGCCGTCCGCGCTTCGTCGAGGATTGCGTGCGCGAGATGATCGCGGGCGTCGTGCGCGAGTTCGACGGGCTTGACGGTCGCAGCTTCGTCTCCGCGCGCCAGGAGAACCTCGAGACGATCCACCAGCACAACGTCGTCGCCGAACGTCACGGCCTGCTGTCGGAGCTGCGCGCCGAGCTGGCGCGGGGCGGCGGCGGCTCGCACCGCACGAGCCTCGAGGAGTGGCTTGGCGCGGGCGCCGGCGCGGACGCTCAGCTGCCGGCCTGAGCGCGACGTTCGCGCTGCTGCATCCGCCGCCTGACGCCGAAGAAGAAGTCGAGCCCGGAGAGAACGGTCACGGCGACGGCGACGTAGAGCAGCGCGGACACCCACAGCGGGTTGCCGTGCACGGCGATGATGGCGAGGATCGCGGCGATCTGCAGGCACGTCTTGACCTTGCCGGACATGCTCGCGGGGACCACGACGCCGGACTGCGAGGCGCCCATGCGCAGGACGGTGACGGCGAGCTCGCGCGTGATGATGACCATCGCCACCCACGCGGCGAGGCGGTGCAGCGAGACGAGCGAGACGAGCGCGGCGACGATCAGCAGCTTGTCGGCGAGCGGGTCCATGAGCTTGCCGAACGTTGTGATCTCGGCGCGCGCGCGTGCGAGGTAGCCGTCGACGAAGTCGGTCAGCGAGGCGAGCGCGAACACGACCGCCGCGAGCACGTCGCCCTCGGGCGTGTTGCCGAGCAGCGCGACGACGAGCACCGGCACGAGCATTATCCGCAGAACGGTCAGCAGGTTGGGCAGATTCAGCGGGAACACGGGCCGGCGACATTATGTACGCATCGTGTGGCCTTGCGACGGCGGGGGGCGGTGGATTGCTATACCGGGGCCTGGTCGCGGCGGGCCGCGCGGCGACGGTCGGCTTCGGCATCGGACCGGCAAGCGAGAGAGAGGAACGCCATGAAGCAGCGCACGCTCGGAGGAAACGGTCCGCAGGTCTCGGCGATCGGCCTCGGCTGCATGGGGATGTCGGCGTTCTACGGAGCGACCGACGAAGCGGAGTCGCTGCGCGCGATCGATCGCGCGCTCGAGCTCGGCTGCAACTTCCTGGACACCTCGGACATGTATGGCCCGCACACCAACGAGCGGCTCGTCGGCGGTGCGATCGCGGCGCGGCGCGACGAGGTGTTCCTGGCAACGAAGTTCGGCATCAAGCTCGAGCCCGGCAACCCGCCGAAACGCTCGATCGACGGCAGCCCCGCGTATGTGCGCAGCGCGTGCGAGGGCTCGCTGCGGCGCCTCGGCGTCGAGCACATCGACCTCTACTACCAACACCGCGTCGACCCGCGCACTCCGATCGAGGAGACGGTCGGGGCGATGGCCGAGCTGATCGCCGAGGGCAAGGTCCGTCACCTCGGCCTGTCGGAGGCGAGCGCGGAGACGATTCGCCGCGCGCACGCCGTCCACCCGATCACGGCAGTGCAGAGCGAGTACTCGCTGTGGACGCGCGACGTCGAGCCGGAGATCCTGCCGACGCTCACCGAGCTGGGGATCGCGCTCGTCGCCTACTCGCCGCTCGGACGCGGGTTTCTGTCGGGGCGCTTCAGCTCGCCGGAGGAGCTGGACGAGAACGACTTTCGCCACTACGGCCCGCGCTTCACGGGCGAGAATCTCACACAGAACCTGAAGCTCGCCGAGCGCGTCTCCGAGCTCGCCGCCGAGAAGGGCGTCACGCCGGGCCAGCTCGCGCTCGCGTGGGTGCTCCACCGCGGCGAGCAGATCGTTCCGATCCCCGGCACCAAGCGCGTCAGCTACCTCGAGGAGAACGTCGCGGCGGCCGACGTCGAGCTCAGCGCGCAGGATGTCGAGCGCATCGCCGACGCGGTGCCGCAGGCGACGGGTGATCGCTACGACGCGGCGGGCATGCAGACCGTCAACATCTGATCGACCGCCCTCCCGGGCGGCTCGCGCGGCGGGCGTCGCGCCGCATCGACGGCGCGGCGGTCAACGGCGCCTCGCGCTTGGGGCTCGTCAATAGCCGACGGAGTAGAAGCTGATGTGTCGGCAGCCGTGCAGCTGGTAGTGCGGCAGCGCGTGATGGCTCGTGAAGACGACGATCCCGGGGCTTTCGCAGTGGATCACGCCGGAGCCCTCGTGCGCGTGCACGACGGTCGCGGGATTGGTGCCCGTCCAGACGTAGTTGACGGTGTCGTTGGAGTAGATGAAGTTCTTGCCGCTGCCGGCGTGGATCACGGCGGTCTGGCGAGCGGGCCAGCCGCTCTCGTGGTAGTCGCCCCAGATCACGTCGCCGGCGGAGCCGCCGTAGATCGTGTCGTTGCCGTAGCCGCCCAGCAGGTAGTTGTGCGCGCGGTCGTGGCCGACGAGCATGTTGGCGCGCCCGGCCGGGCCCTTGTCCATCACGAGATGCTGATTGGGCGGCCAGCCCGCGTGGCTGGTCATCGCGAGCGCCGGCACGCAGGTCGTGAGTGCGGCGAGCAGCGCGGCGAGCGCGAGCGCAGCGCCTGCGCGGGTTCGGCGGCGACGGCGCGAGGAGCTGTGCGCGTGGTGGCGATTGGATGCGGGCATGGTCGTGGTTGCGTCGTGGTGCGGCTCGCCGGTTTCATCGTGCGAGCAGCCCGCGGCCCCGCGATTTCTCCGCGCCAGTCGCACATCCGGCCACCGAGGGCTCGCCGCGGCTAGCGCTAGGGTGGGCGGATGCCCCTGATCCCGATGGTCATCGAGCGCACGGCGCGCGGCGAGCGCGAGTTCGACATCTACTCGCGTCTGCTCAACGAGCGCATCATCTTCCTCGGCACGCCGATCGACGACCAGGTCGCCAACCTCGTCGTCGCGCAGCTGCTGCACCTGGAGAGCGATGACCCCGACAAGGACATCTCGATCTACATAAATTCGCCGGGCGGCTCGATCTACGCGGGCCTGGCGATCTACGACACGATGCACTTCATCAAGCCGGACGTCGCGACGATGTGCGTCGGCGTCGCGATGTCGATGGGCTCGCTGCTGCTGGCGGCGGGGGCCAAGGGCAAGCGCGCCGCGCTGCCGAACTCGCGGATCCTGATCCACCAGCCGTCGGCCGGCTTCGAAGGGCAGTCAACCGACATCGAGATCCACGCGCGCGAGATCCTCAACCTGCGCGCGCGCATCGACGAGATCTACGCCGAGCACACCGGCCGCCCGACCGAGCAGGTGCGCCAGGACATGGAGCGCGATCGCTTCTTCACGGCCGAGCAGGCGCTCGAGTACGGCCTCGTCGACCGGGTCCTCGAGAGCCACTGAGCGTCCGCCCGGGGAACGCGAGCCGGTAGGGATGTCAGCGCTGACCCGGACCGAGCGGGCGGTGCTGGCACTCGTCGCGGTGCTGACCGCGCTCGCGGGCGTCGCCAACTACGGCGCCTGGGCGGCGGTGCCGCGCTTCGCGCTCGCGACGTTCGCGCTCGCCGGCCTCGCCTGGATCGTCTCGTTCGCGACCGAGCAGCTGGGCGAGCGCTTCGGCCCCGGCGTGACCGGCATGCTGCAGTCGACGCTCGGCAACCTGCCGGAGCTGTTCGTGGTGATCTTTGCGCTGCAGAAGGGTGAGTTGATAGTCGCGCAGACCGCGATCATCGGCTCGATCCTCGCCAACGCGCTGCTCGTGCTCGGGCTCGTGATCGTCGTCGGCGCCCGCCGTGCGCCCGACGGAATCATGCGCTTCTCCAAGCGGCTGCCGCGCGACACGGCGACGCTGCTGCAGGTCACGGTCTTCATCATCGTGATGCTCGGCCTCTCGCTCGCCTCGCACGATCCGGCGAGCCATCACGTCAAGCCGATCTCGATCGTCGGCGCGATCTGCCTGCTCGTCGTCTACATGAGCTGGGTGATCCCGTACCTGCGCGCGGACGCGGCGCCGGGAGACGTGGCGGCGCGGGACGCCGCGGTGCGGGGCCCGGCGGTGCGCGAGTCGGGCGCGCGCTCGCCCCAGGCGCCCGGTGCCGGCGGGGAGGCAGCGGACGACGTCGCCGAGCCGACCCCCGGTCCGCGCCTGTCGCTCTCGCTGACGCTGACGCTGCTGCTGATCGCGGGGACGGCGTCGGCGTTCGTCTCGGACTGGTTCATCAACGCCCTGCAGCCGGCAATCGTGCAGCTGAACATCTCGCAGGCGTTCGCGGGCCTCGTGATCGTCGCGATCGCCGGCAACGCCGTCGAGAACACAGCCGGGCTGGTGCTCGCCTGGAAGGGCCGATCGGACCTCGCGATCTCGGTCGTCAAAAACTCGGTCGCTCAGATCGCGGCGTTCCTGTTCCCGCTGCTCGTGCTCGTCTCGTTCGCACTGGCGACGACGCTCACGTTCGCGCTCGCGCCGGTCTACATCGGCGCGCTTGCGCTGACGGCGCTCGCGCTCTGGCAGGTCACCGGCGACGGCGAGGCTGCCGAGTTCGAGGGCTGGGCGCTGGTCGCGATCTACGTGATCCTCGCGACGCTCACGCTGTACGAGTAGCGCCCACCCTCGCCGCGTCGTGCAGCGCGCGCCTCGCGGCCGGCGGCGCTCGCCGGGGGACCGCTCAGCCGCGCGCGAGGCCGCCGATCACGGCGCCGGTGATGCCGCCGGCCGCGGCTGCGCCGGCAGGGCTCTGCATGCCCTCGAGCGGCGCGATGAACAGCGTCTGGATCGCGAGACGCCCGGGCCCGGTGAAGCGGTTCCACGTCAGCTTGCCGCCACCGCCGAAGATGCCGGTCTTCAGCCCCATCGTCACCGACTCGAGCTTGACGGTCGGGTCCTTGTAGAGCCAGCCACCGGCCTCAACGTCGAGTTGCTCGCCGTCGTCGAGGTTGACGAGGAAGACGTTGCCGTGGCCGTGCAACCAGACGAGCGCGTCGCCGTCGGTCGCGCGAAACTTGTCCATGAAGAAGCCGGAGCCTCCGAGCACCATGTTCTGCACGCCCTTGATGCGTTCGAAGCTGTAGTCGAGGTTGTCGGTGGCGGCGATGAACTGGTGCTCGCGCACGTCGAGGCCTTCCCCCTGGCGCAGGTGCATCGGCACGCACTGGCCGGGCGAGTCGCGCGAGAAGGCGATGCGTCCGGAGCCCGAGGTGCGCGTGACGAAGAACTCGAGGCCGGCGATCTTGCGTTTCATCGCGCCGGGCAGCTTCTTCAGCTCGATGTTCAGCTGCGTCTGCTTCCACAGCAGCACGTGGTGCTCGAACATCACGGCCCGCGCGGAGATCTCGATCTGCAGCTCGGGCACGAGCTCGCCGCGGACGTGGTAGGTGACTCCGGCGAACGTCTCGTCGTGGATCGCGGTCGGGATCGGCTCGGGCAGGTGCATGACGCTTCGTCTCCTTCTGTGACGGTGGGAGGATCGGCGCAACGAGCTTCGCGTGTGCGTCGGTCGTCATCGGGCACAGCGGCGGGCGCCCCCGCTGCGCGAGCGCGCTAGACTGCGTGGACCTCGCGCCTGGGCGGGGTTTTTCTTCGCCTGGGGCCGCCGATAACCACGACGCAGGGATTTCTGAACATGGCCCGCGGAGACGTCCGAATCGCTATCACCCTCGCCTGCGAGGAGTGCAAGCATCGCAACTACCAGACCAACAAGAGCAAGCGCAACAACCCCGATCGCATCACGCTGCGCAAGTACTGCCGCTGGTGTCGGAAGCACACCAGCCATCGGGAGACCCGTTAGCGCGGGAGCGCTGCTGTGGCTCGTGATCGCAAACGCGCAAAGCAGCGCCGCAACCGCGGCGGCGCGTCGCCCCGCGCGGGCGCCGCGCAGACGAGCACGAACGGCGCCCCCGCCGATCGGCCGCCGAGCGACGACGACCTCAGTCAGCCACGGCGCGCTGACGTGCCCGGCGCGCTCGACCACGCCTCGGGCGAGGTCGACGAGTTCGACGCCGCGCTCGTGCGCGGCGCCGGCGGCGTGCCGGCCGCGCGCGACACGCTGTCCGAGCAGGAAATCGAGGCCGAGGCGATCTCCGAGGGGGATCTCACCGAGGACATGCTGCAGGAGTCCGGTGGCGGCCCCGGCGGGGGCGGCGGTGGGCGCCGGCGTCGCGGTTCCGGCGGCGGCTCGGGCGGCGGCGACGGCGACGTCACTCCGGAGCACGCGTCAGGAGCGCCGCTTCGCAGCGGCAACCGCGTCATCGGCTTTCTGGCGGCGAGCTGGGCGGAGCTGCAGCGCGTGCAGTGGCCGGACCGCCGCCAGGTCACGCAGGCGACCGCCGTCGTACTCGGCTTCGTCGCGATCGCCGGCGCCTACCTCGGTCTCGCCGACTACGTCGCAAAGGAAATCGTCGAATTCATCCTCTAGGGCCCTTCGCGTCCGCGATCGCGCCACCGCCCGCCCATGCGTCGCGGCGATCCCCGTCCGCCACTGAACCTGTCAAGGAATCCTGAATGTTTCGCTGGTACGTAGTCAACACATATTCCGGTCACGAGAACAAGGTCAAGCACAACCTCGAGCACAGGCTCGTCTCGCTCGGCCAGCAGCGCGCCGTACGCAGCGTCGTCGTCCCGACGGAAGCCGTCTCGGAGATGAAGGACAACCAGAAGGTCACCGTCGAGAAGCGCACGATGCCCGGCTACGTGCTCGTCAACATGGAGCTCAACGAGGACTCCTGGGGAGTCGTCAAGGGCACGCCCGGCGTCACCGGCTTCGTCGGTGCCTCCCAGGAGCCCGTCCCGCTCACCCAGGGCGAGGTCGATCGGTTGCTGCACAAGGAGGTCGCGACGGCGACGCGCACCCGCGCGCAGTTCTCGATCGGCGAGTCCGTCAAGGTCGTCTCCGGTCCGCTGTCGGACTTCTCGGGCGAGATCTCGGAGATCAACGAGGACGCCGCGCGGCTCAAGGTGCTGGTATCAATCTTCGGGCGCGAGACGCCTGTGGAAGTTCAGTTCGACCAAGTCAAGAAGCTCTGAGCGGGGCGATCGTCGGCGCGACGCTGCGTCCTCGATCGCTCATGTGCGACGCACATTTCGCTCACTGCGTCCGTGCCTCGCTTGACCCTCGGCCCGCTCAGGCGCGCCAGCTACTGACAAAGACTTAGACTCAGCAGACCGCACTAGACAGAAAAGACGACAAAGACATGGCCAAGAAGGTACTCACGACGATCAAGCTGCAGGCGAATGCCGGGCAGGCGAGCCCTGCGCCGCCGGTCGGTCCCGCGCTGGGCCAGCACGGGATCAACATCATGGAGTTCTGCAAGGCGTTCAACGCGCAGACGCAGAGCGAGACGGGGACGGTGATCCCGGTCGTGATCACGGTCTACGAGGACCGCTCGTTCACGTTCATCACCAAGACTCCGCCGGCCGCCGTGCTGATCCGCCAGGCGATCAAGATCAACAAGGGCTCGGGCGAGCCCAACCGCGTGAAGGTCGGCACGATCACCCAGGCGCAGCTGCGCGAGATCGCCGAGCGAAAGCTTGCCGACCTGAACGCACACGACGTCGAGCAGGCCGCCAAGATCATCGCCGGCACGGCGCGCTCGATGGGCGTCGAGGTGGCGTCGTGAGCCGCCACGGCAAGCACTACACGGAGGTGCTCGCGAAGGTCGACCGCGATCGCGAATACGAGCCGGCTGAGGCGATCGCACTGGTGCGGAGCCTGACGGGCGCGAAGTTTGACGAGTCGATCGAGGTCCACGTCCGCACCGGCCTCAACGTGCGCCACGCCGACGAGCAGCTGCGCGGAACGATCGCGCTCCCCAACGGCCTCGGCAAAGACGTCCGGATCGCCGTGTTCGCGCAGGGCGAGAAGGTCCGCGAGGCCGAGGAGGCCGGCGCGGACCACGTCGGCGGCGAGGATCTCGCGAAGCGTATCGAGGAGGGCTTCGACGACTTCGACATGACGATCGCGACGCCCGACATGATGTCGGTCGTCGGGCGCCTCGGCCGCATCCTCGGCCCGTCGGGCAAGATGCCCAACCCGAAAGTCGGGACGGTCACGATGGACATCGCCAAGGCCGTCGAGGAGTCCAAGTCGGGCAAGGTCGAATATCGCACGGACCGCACGGCGATCGTGCACCTCGTGATCGGCAAGGCGAGCTTCGAGGACCAGAAGCTGCTCGAGAACTACGCGGCCGTGATCGAAGAGCTCGTGCGCGCCAAGCCGTCGGCCGCCAAGGGCCGCTATCTTCGGTCGATCACGCTCGCCTCGACGATGGGGCCGGGCGTGAAGGTCGACTCCAGCCGCACCCGTGAAATCATCGAGGAGGCGCCCGCGGCGGCAGCCGCATAGCGCAGCCGAGAGCAGGCCACCAGAGACCCCCGGCGGCGAGCGCAGACGCTCGCGCAAGCCCGGGATAGGAGCCCCACAATGAACCGAGAAGAGAAGGCCGTCGCGATCGCCGAGATCGCCGGCAACATAGACGCGTCGGAGGCGATCTTCGCGGTCGACTACCGCGGTATCACGGTGACGCAGGTCGCGGAGCTGCGCAGCAAGCTGCGCGATGCCGACGCGACGTTCAAGGTCGTGAAGAACTCGCTCACCGAACGCGCCGCCGACGAGGCGGGCGCCGAGTCGCTGAAGGCGTTCCTCGCCGGGCCGACCGCGCTGACGTTCGTGCGCGGCGACGCGGCGGTCGCGGCGAAAGCGATCGCCGACTACGCGCGCGCAACCCAGCTGCTGCCCTTCAAGGGCGGCATGATGGGCGGCGAGGCGCTCGACGTCGAGCAGATTCGCTCGCTCTCCCGGCTGCCCTCGCGCGAAGTCCTCTACGGACAGCTCGTCGGCATCGTCGCCTCGCCCCTCAGCGGCCTCGTACGCACGCTCGGAGGGCTCGTCGGCGGCCTCGCCGTCGCGCTCGGCCAGGTGCGCGAGAAGAAGGAGTCGGGCGAGATCCCCGCCGGCGAGGCGCCCGCGCCCGCCGCGGAGCAGCGCACGGAGCCTGCGGCCGAGGCCGCCGCGGAGGCGACGGCCGAGACGGCCGAGCCCGAGGCCGAGGCTCCGGCAGCGGCCGAGGAGCCGCCCGGCGAGGAGGCGGCGAGCTCGCAGGAGGAGCCCGAGGCGGAGGCGCAGCACACGACTGAGCCGGCGCCCTCCGATACGGAGGACAGGCAGGACGGGCCGGCGCAAGAGGACGACAAACAGGCGGACGTCTCGGCTCAGTCCGAGGACGCCGAGACGAATCCCACCAAGGAGGACTGAAGCATGGCAACCAGCACACAGGATTGGATCGAGGAGCTCAAGGGCATTTCCGTGCTCGAGCTCGCCGAGCGGATCAAGGCGCTTGAGGAGGAGTTCGGAGTGTCGGCGGCCGCCGTCGCGGCCCCGGCCGCGGCTCCGGCCGGCGGTGGCGCGGGCGGCGACGCGGGCGCGGAGGACGAAGTGTCGAGCACCGTCGACGTGATCCTCGCCGGCGCAGGCGACAAGAAGATCCAGGTCATCAAGGTCGTGCGCGCCGCGACGGGCCTCGGCCTCAAAGAGGCCAAGGCGCTCGTCGACGAGGCCCCGAAGCCGGTCAAGGAGGGCATCGAGCGCGAGGAGGCCGACAAGCTCAAGCAGGAACTGGAGGAGGCCGGCGCGTCGGTCGAGGTCAAGTAGCGACCGCGGCCGCCACACGCAAGCCCGCAGAAGGGGCCCCGCCACGCGGGGCCCCTTCTTTATGTACTGCTAACAAATCGGCGCGATTTCCGGTAAAGTGCTGTGCGCTAGCCGATAGTCGCAGCCGTCCGACAGGCCGAGGTCGCGCCACATACGCGAACACTCGAAGGGCGGGGTCCGTGAGTGCTGGCGGCCCTTCGGGGTGCGGATAGCCTGTGCTATCTTTCTTGGTCGCGCTTCGGCGCCCTCCTCTGCCCGTGTCTCGCCCTCCGAAGGAGTCATTTCTTGGCTGCTGCAGATGCTCTCCGGACGCGCCGTAGCTTCGCGCGCCTGAACAAGACCGTCGACGTCCCCAACCTGATCGACATCCAGCGCCGCTCGTTCGCGTGGCTGACCGACCCCGAGAAGGGCGGCCTGCGCGAGACCATCGACGACATCTCACCGATCGAGGACTACACGGGCAACCTCGCCGTGCAGTTCGGCCAGTTCACCTTCGACGAGCCCGTCGCCTCGCTCGAGCAGTGCCGCGAGAAGGACCTCACGTACGCCCGCCCGCTGACGGTGACGGTGGCGTTCATCAACCGCGAGACCGGCGAGATCCGCGAGCAGTCGGTGTTCATGGGCGACTTCCCGTGGATGACCGAGCGCGGAACGTTCGTGATCAACGGCACCGAGCGCGTCGTCGTGACGCAGCTCGTGCGCTCGCCCGGCGCCTACCTGATGGAGCCCAAGGACCGTGAGAAGCAGGTCTTCATCGCGAACCTGATGCCCGCGCGCGGCTCCTGGCTCGAGCTCGAGATCGACAAGAAGGGCAAGGTCTTCGTCCGCATCGACCGCAAGCGCAAGCTGCCCGTGACGGTGCTGCTCCGCGCGATGGGCTATGCGAGCGACGAGGAGATGCTGCGGCTGTTCGAGAACTCGCTCTACATCCGCAACACGATCGACTCCGACACCGAGGCGACGCGCACGGAAGAGGGCGCGCTGATCGAGCTCTTCAAGAAGCAGCGTCCCGGCGAGCCGCCGAGCGTCGACAACGCCAAAGCGCTGCTCAACCAGCTGTTCTTCGACCCCAAGCGCTACGACCTCACGCGCGTCGGGCGCTACAAGCTCAACTCGCGGCTCGGCCTCGACGTAGACATCGAGACGCGCACGCTCACGCACGACGACATCCTCGCGCTGGTGCGCGAGCTCGTCTCGCTGCCCAAGCGCCTCGGCCTGCCCGAGGACGGCTCGGTCGAGATCAAGGACTACGCGGCCGAGGCGATGAGCATGGCGCGCGAGCCCGTCGCGGAGCACCTCGACGAGTACGAGCACTTCGGCAACCGCCGCCTGCGCACGGTCGGCGAGCTGATCCAGGAGGCGTTCCGGATCGGCCTCTATCGCATGGAGCGCGTCGTGCGCGAGCGCCTGACGACGGAGGACGCCGACACGATCACGCCGCAGACGATCATCAACATTCGCCCCGTGGTGGCAGCGCTGAAGGAGTTCTTCGGATCCTCGCAGCTGAGCCAGTTCATGGACCAGACGAACTCGCTCGCCGGGCTAACGCACCGCCGGCGCCTGTCGGCGTTGGGGGCGGGTGGCCTGACGCGCGAGCGCGCGCCGATCGAGGTCCGCGACGTGCACCCGACGCACTACGGGCGCATGTGTCCGATCGAGACGCCCGAGGGTCCGAACATCGGCCTGATCGGCTCGCTGTCGTCGTTCGCCGAGGTCTCCGAGTACGGCTTCGTGACGACGCCCTACCGCGTCGTCAAGGCCGGCGTCGTGACCGACGAGGTGCGCCACCTCGACGCGACGCAGGAAGAGGAGCTGCTGATCGCCCAGGCGAACACCCCGGTCGACGCCAAGACGGGCAAGCTCAAGGGGTCGGAGATCCTCTGCCGCACGCAGGCCGGTCAGTACGTGACGGTCGGTCCGAAGGATGTCGACCTCGTCGACGTCTCGCCCGAGCAGATCTGGTCGGTCGCCACGGCGATGATCCCGTTCCTCGAGCACGACGACGCGAACCGGGCGCTGATGGGCTCGAACATGCAGCGCCAGGCTGTGCCGCTGCTCAAGTCCGACGCGCCGCTGGTCGGGACCGGCATGGAGCGCCGCGCTGCACTCGACACGGGCGACGTCCTGCTCGTGCGCAACGCGGGCACGGTCGAGTACATCGACGCCACCCAGATCATCGTGGAGACGAGCGACGGCAAGAAGGACGAGTACGAGCTGCAGAAGTACATGCGCTCAAACCAGGGGACCCTGATCCACCAGAAGCCGCTGGTCGATACCGGCCAGAAGGTCAAGGTGGGCGACGTGCTCGCCGACGGCTCCTCGACGGACAAGGGCGAGATGGCGCTCGGCAAGAACCTGATGGTCGCGTTCATGTCCTGGGAGGGCTACAACTTCGAGGACGCGATCATCCTCTCCAAGCGTCTCGTGCAGGACGACGAGCTGACGTCGATCCACATCGAGGAGTACGAGATCGACGCACGCACGACCAAGCTCGGCGAGGAGGAGATCACGCGCGACATCCCCAACCGCTCGGAGGAGTCGCTGCGCAACCTCGACGACCGCGGCATCGTGCGGATCGGAGCCGAGGTCGCCTCTGGCGACCTGCTCGTCGGCAAGGTCACGCCGAAGGGCGAGACGGAGCTGACGGCCGAGGAGAAGCTGATTCGCGCGATCTTCAAGGAGAAGGCGCGCGAGGTTCGCGACACTTCGCTGAAGGTGCCGCACGGCGAGGGCGGCGTCGTGATCGACGTCAAGACCTTCCGTCGCGACGACGGCGACGATCTGCCGCCGGGGGTCAACGACCTCGTGCGGGTGTTCGTGGCGAAGAAGCGCAAGATCTCCGAGGGCGACAAGCTCGCGGGCCGCCACGGCAACAAGGGTGTGATCTCGAAGATCGTCGACCAGCAGGACATGCCGTTCCTCGAGGACGGCACACCGGTTGACGTGATCCTCAACCCGCTTGGGGTGCCGTCGCGCATGAACGTCGGGCAGATCCTCGAGACCCACCTCGGCTGGGCGGCCGCGCAGGGCTGGTACGACGACGGCACCGACGCCTACAGGAACGCGCACGCCGCCTCGGGCACGGGCAAGGTCTACGTCTCCACGCCGGTGTTCGACGGAGCGACGGTCGCCGACGTCGACAACGCGCTCGTCAAGTGGCAGGACGCCCACGAGGGCCGGATCCGCATGGACGTCGACAAGTCCCGTCGCGAGGGCGAGCAGGCGTCGGGCAAGATGACGCTCTTCAACGGGCGCACGGGCGAGCCGTTCGAGGAGCAGGTGACGGTGGGGTACATGTACATCCTCAAGCTCCTGCACCTCGTGGACGACAAGATCCACGCCCGTTCGACCGGCCCCTATTCGCTCGTCACGCAGCAGCCGCTTGGAGGCAAGGCGCAGTTCGGCGGCCAGCGCTTCGGCGAGATGGAGGTGTGGGCGCTGGAGGCCTTCGGCGCCGCCTACACGCTGCAGGAGATGCTGACGATCAAGTCCGACGACACGGTCGGTCGCGTGAAGGCGTACGAGGCGATCGTCAAGGGCGAGAACATCGCCGAGCCGTCTATCCCGGAGTCGTTCAAGGTCCTGCTCAAGGAGATGCAGTCGCTGGCGCTCGACGTCAACGTCGTCTCCGAGGAGGGGCAGCGCGCGGAGATGCGCGACGAGGACGACGACCTGCTGCGCGCCGCCGAGGAGCTCGGCATCGACCTCTCAGGGGTGCGCGCGCTTGCGGGCGACGCGAGCGACGAGGCGCTCGAGGGCGAGGACGGCGACGCCCCCGACGCGGAGGCCGTCGCCGACGATGACGCCGCCGGCGAGGACGCGGACGCGGTCAAGGTGGACGGCGCCGCCGAGATCGACCTCGAGAGCCTGGCCAAAGAGGAGGTCGGCGACTAGTTGCCTCTCACCCTGAGTTTTTCCGATTCCGAGTCACCCGCGAGCGAAAGCGCAACCAGATGATCGACATAAACAACTTCGACGCAATCGAGATCAGCCTCGCATCCTCCAAGCAGATCCGCAGCTGGAGCTCCGGCGAGGTCACGAAGCCCGAGACCATCAACTACCGCACCCTGAAGCCCGAGAAGGACGGCCTCTTCTGTGAGCGCATCTTCGGTCCGACGAAGGACTGGGAGTGCTACTGCGGGAAGTACAAGCGGGTTCGCTACAAGGGCATCGTCTGCGAGCGCTGCGGCGTCGAGGTGACGCGCTCGAAGGTTCGCCGCGAGCGCATGGGCCACGTCGACCTGGCGGCACCGGTCAGCCACATCTGGTTCTTCAAGGGCGTCCCCAGCCGTATCGGCTACCTGCTGGACATGGCGCCCAAGGAACTCGAGAAGGTTCTGTACTTTGCGGCCTCGATCGTGACGTGGGTCGACGACGAGGCGCGCGAGAAGGACCTCGACTCGCTCGAGAAGGAGGTCAACAAGGTCCTCGACGCCTACGCGGCCGAGCGCGAGGAGCGCGTGCTCGAACTGCGCGAGTCGCTCAAGCGTCGCGAGAAGTACCTGCAGAACGGCAAACAGACGAACTTCAACGATGAAGACCACCTGTGGGCCGACTCGCTCGACGTGAATCTCTCGAAACTGTCCGAGGAGGAGCGCGAGAAACAGGTCAAGGAGCTGACGAAGACCTTCGAGGCCGACATCGCCGACACGGAAGCCTACATCGAGGACGCGGCCGAGCGGATGCGCAGCGTGTGGGAGCTGTTCAAGACGATGGAGCCGAAGCAGATCGAGCACGACGAGACGACGTTCCGCGAGCTGAAGGAGCGCTTTGGCTCTCCCTACGGATTCGGCGAGTACTTCCGCGGCGGCATGGGCGCGGAAGCGATCCGCGACCTGCTCCAGCAGGTCGACCTCGAGGCCGAAAGGGTCGAGCTGGAGGACCAGGTCAAGACCGGCAAAGGCCAGAAGCAGGCGCGCGCGGTCAAGCGCCTGAAGGTGGTCTCGGCGTTCATCCAGTCCGGCAACAAGCCCGAGATGATGGTGCTCGACGCGGTCCCCGTGATCCCGCCGGAGCTGCGCCCGATGGTGCAGCTCGACGGCGGTCGCTTTGCGACGTCGGACCTCAACGACCTGTACAGGCGCGTGATCAATCGCAACAACCGCCTCAAGCGGCTGCTCGATCTCGGCGCGCCCGAGATCATCGTCAACAACGAGAAGCGGATGCTGCAGGAGGCCGTCGACGCGCTGTTCGACAACGGCCGCCGCGGGCGTCCCGTGACGGGCCCGGGCAACCGCCCGCTGAAGAGCCTGTCGGACATGCTCAAGGGCAAGCAGGGCCGCTTCCGCCAGAACCTGCTCGGCAAGCGCGTCGACTACTCGGGCCGCTCGGTGATCGTCGCGGGCCCGTACCTGAAGCTGCACCAGTGCGGCCTGCCGAAGATCATGGCGCTCGAGCTGTTCAAGCCGTTCATCATGGCCCGGCTCGTCGAGCGCAAGTCCGCGCAGAACATCAAGGCGGCCAAGAAGATGGTCGACTCGATGATCGGTGAGGTCTGGGATGTGCTCGAGGAGGTAATCCACGAGCACCCGGTGCTGCTCAACCGCGCCCCGACGCTCCACCGGCTCGGCATCCAGGCGTTCGAGCCGATGCTCGTCGAGGGCAAGGCGATCCAGGTGCACCCGCTCGTCTGCCACGCCTTCAACGCCGACTTCGACGGCGACCAGATGGCGGTGCACCTGCCGCTCTCTGCTGAGGCGCAGGCGGAGGCGAGGATCCTGATGTTGTCGTCCAACAACATCCTCAGCCCTGCGCACGGCGCGCCACTGGCGACGCCGACGCAGGACATGATCCTCGGTGCCTACTACCTCACGTACGGCCCCGAAGTCGATGAGCTCGGCGAGAAGCGCGAGCTGCTCGCGGGCGGTAAGTGGCCCGCGAACGAACCGCGCCCGCACGTCTTCCGCACGGCGCAGGAGGCCGAACTGTCCTACGAGGCGAAGGTCGTGAAACTGCACGACGTCGCCGAGTTCCGGCCATACGGCCGCGAGGGCGGCCACGTGCTCACGACGATCGGGCGGATCATCTACAACGACCGCATCGAGCGGGCGCTGTCAGAGGCACTGGGCGACGAGTTCGACGCCAGCAACTACACGTTCGTCAACCAGTCGATGAAGAAGCGCGACACGACGCGGCTGATCGACATGCTCGTGCAGACCTACGGCGCCACGACGATCTCGCTGGTGCTCGACGCGTTCAAGGACCTCGGCTTCAAGTACGCCACGCAGGCCGGCATCACGATCTCCAAGAACGATGTCGTCGTGCCGCCCGAGAAGCAGGAAATCCTCGACCGCTACGACAAGATCGTCGGCGACATCACGGGTCACTACGACGACGGGCTGATCACGCAGGAGGAGCGCCACGAGGAGGTCGTCAAGCAGTGGCACGCGGCGACTGACGAGGTCGCCGAGGCGATGGTCCAAAACCTCGACACGCTGAACCCGATCTTCATGATGGCCAACTCGGGTGCGCGTGGCTCCTTCAAGCAGATTCGCCAGCTGGCCGGCATGCGTGGCCTGATGGCCAACCCGAAGGGTGAAATCATCGAGCGCCCGATCAAGGCCAACTTCATGGAGGGCCTGTCGGTGTTGGAGTACTTCATCTCCACGCACGGCGCGCGAAAGGGCCTCGCGGACACGGCGCTGCGCACGGCCGACTCGGGTTATCTGACGCGCCGCCTTGTCGACGTCGCCCAGGATGTGATCATCCGCGAGGCCGACTGCGGCACGGAGGACCACATCGAGATGGTCGTGTTCAAGCCTGAGGGCGAGCCCAACAACGGCCTCGTGGGTCGCATCGCAGCAGAGCCGATCACGACCAAGCGCGGCCGCATGCTGGCCGAGCAGGGCATCGAAATCGGCCGCGACGAACTCGCCGAGATCGCGCAGGCGCTGGAGCCGGACTTCGAGCGCGCCGTCGAGAAGGTGCTCAGCGAACACCCCGACTGGGATGTCGCGCGGGCGCGGCCGCCGGCGGCCGCGCAGATCACGGTGCCCGTGCGCTCGGTGCTGAAGTGCGAGGCGCCCAGCGGGGTCTGTCAGGCGTGCTACGGGCGCGCGATGGCGACCGGAGCGCTCGCGCAGATCGGTGATGCGGTCGGGATCGTCGCCGCGCAGTCGATCGGCGAGCCCGGGACGCAGCTGACGATGCGCACGTTCCACGACGGCGGTGTCGCCGGCGCGGACATCACGCACGGTCTGCCGCGTGTCGTCGAGCTGTTCGAGGCGCGGCGGCCGAAGGGTCTCGCGAAGATCGCCGAGCAGGACGGAGTGGTCTCGATCGAGGAGACGGACAAAGCGCTGAACGTCGTCATCACCGACGACGCCGGCGAGGAGCACCGCAACGCGTTCCCGCGCCGCACGCGTCTATTCGTGGACGCCGGCGAAAAGATCGTGGCTGGGCGCCAGCTCAACGAGGGCTCGGTCTACCCGCACGAGCTGCTCGCGATCCGGGGCCGCACCGAGACGGAGCGCTACCTGGTCCAGGAGGTGCAGGAGGTCTACAAGTCCCAGGGCGTCGACATCGACGACAAGCACATCGAGCTGATCGTCCGCCAGATGCTCAAGAAGGTGCGCGTCGATCAGAAGGGCGACACGGACTACCTCCCGGGGCAGTTCGTCGACCGTTTCGAGTTCGCCAAGGTCAACGGCGGGGTCGCGGAGAAGGGCGGCGAGAGCGCGCAGTTCGAGGACATCATCCTCGGCATCACGAAGGCCTCGCTGAACACCGACTCGTTCCTCTCGGCGGCCTCCTTCCAGGAGACCACCAAGGTGCTCACCGACGCGGCGCTCGAGGGAAAGATCGACCGCCTCAACGGCCTCAAGGAGAACGTGATCATCGGCAAGCTGATCCCGGCTGCGACGGGGCTCAAGCGCTACAGGCGCATCGAGATCGAGCCGTCGGAGCCGCTGCCGCGCGCGATCGACGACGTGGGTCTGCTCGACCAGGACGAGATCGCGGCCGAGCTCGGGCTCGCCGGCGACGGGCTGGGCGGTGGCTACGGGCAGGAGTTCGACGCCGACCTCGCATCGCTCGAGCGGATCGGCGCCGGTGGCACCGACCCCGGCTTCGCCGAGGAGCTGGCCGAGCTGGAGATACCCGACGAGGGCGCGTCGAAGGACTAGAGGGTTGTGGGGCCGGTGCGCCCATGAGCGACCGGGGCGGCCGGCCAGCGGTCGCCCCGGTCGTGCGCCGACCCGGCACGGGCGCCGCGCTCAGCGATGGCTTTCGCGCAGCAGGCGGTAGCCCGCCCAGGCGAGGAAGCCGAGCACGGCGACGAGCACGAACAGTTCGCGGGCTGCCCACAGGAGCCCTTCGCTTTCGACGATGTCGCCCACGCTCCGAGCGTAGCTCGCGACCGCCGGCTGCAGCCGTCCCTCTCTCACGCGCGCGCGCGTGAGAGCATTCTCACGGCGGCCGCGACACGCACCGACGGAGTCGGTGTTATGCGGGTGATGGGTGCGCGAGGCGTCACGCGAAGGACCCTGCTCGCGGCGAGCGCGGGCGCGATGGCCGGTGGCCTGCTGCGTCCGGTGCACGTGCTCGCGGCGCTCGCCGGCCCGCCACGGGCGCGCCTGTCCGAGCGCTCGCTCGGGCGGCTCGGCAGCGCGCCGGTCACGCTCGAGCTCGGGGCTAACGCGGACCTGCTCGGCGTCGAGTGGAACGGTCCGAGCGCCGCCACTCCTGAACTGCGCTTTCGCACGGGCGCCGGGCGCTGGAGTCCGTGGGCCAGGGCTGGCGGCCACGGGCATGGCCCGGACGTGGCGCTGGCGCGTCCGATCGGGGACCCGATCTGGACGGGTGGAGCGAACGTCGTCCAGCTGCGCTGCGCCGCGACGCTCGAGGGCGTGCGCGTCCATCTCGTCGATGTCAGCGGCGGCCTCGGAGCGCGGCGGGTGGCGGCTGTGATTGCCCCGGGAGCGCGGGCGGCTTCGCCGGCGCTCGCCACGCCCGTGCTCGGCGCCGGCCCCGGCCAGCCCCCGATCATCGCGCGCCGGGCATGGGCGGCGGGCGTCTCGCATCCGCGCGTGGCGCCGGGCTACGGCGCGGTGCGACTGGCGTTCGTCCACCACACGGAGAACCCCAACGGCTATTCGGCGGGCGAGGTCCCGGCGATGCTGCGGGCGATCTTTACGTTCCACCGGTATGTCCGCGGCTGGAACGACATCGGCTACAACTTCGTGATCGACGCCTTCGGGCGCACCTTCGAGGCCCGCGCAGGAGGCATCGACGAGCCCGTCGTGGGCGCGCACGCGGGTGGCTACAACCTCGTCTCGAGCGGAGTCGCAGTGCTCGGATCTTTCATGAGCACGCCGATCTCAGCGCCGGCGCAGCGGGCGCTCGAAACGCTGCTCGCTTGGAAGCTGTCGCTGCACGGCGTGCCGAGCGCGGGGCGCGTGACCGTCCGCGTGAACCCGGCCGGCGCGCCCTACAGCCGCTTCCCGGCGAATGCGCGCGTGTCGCTGCCGCGCATCGCCGGCCACCGCGACGGCGACTCGACGGACTGCCCCGGGGATGTCCTCTACGGCGAGCTGGGCGCGATCCGCACGGGCGTCGGACGCCTGGCGCGACGGCCGCTGCGCCTGTCGCTCGCGCACGTCGAAGCGAGTCCCGCGCCGTCGGCGCCGGGAGGCGAAGCGAGCGGCTCGGCCGAAACGCCGACGCTCCGCGGCCGCTTGGCGTTCCTCGACGGAACGCCCGTGGCGGCGGCCACGATCGAGCTGCAGGCGCGCACGGTCGCGGCGAAGGGGGAAGTCGTGCGGGAGCTCACGCTGACGACGCTCGCAACGGACGCGCAGGGCGGCTTCGCGGTGCCCGCGAGCTTCGCGGGGGTCTCGGGCCGCGTCGCCTTGCGCGCGCTGTTCGCCGGCTCGAGTGGGCTCGGCGCGGTGGTCTCGGACCCGCTCACGCTGAGCCTCGCCGCTGTCCGCTCGCCGGTAGCCCCCGTGCCCAGCCCGCCAGCCGCTCCGTCTCCGGCGCCGTGAGGCCGCGCTCGGGGTCGGTCTGCACGAGCAGGGTGGGGGCGGTGCGCCGCTCGGCCCACTCGTGGCAGGCGGCGTTGAACGCGTCGTCGACCCACGCCAGCGGGCGAGCGCCCGCATACGTGCCGATCGCGTCGAGCTTCCAGTGGGCGTTGGACCGTCCGACGGTGCGCGCGAAGCACAGGAACGGCATCGCGGCCGGCAGTCCGAGCAGGTGGGGGAGATGTTCGCCGGCCCGCTCTTCCCAACCGCTCGCCCACACCAGCTCGAACAGCGGCTCGAGCGCGAGCAGGTTTGCGGCGGCGGTGGCCGAAAGGAAGTGGGGTATGCCCTCGATCGAATGGAACGAACCCTCGACGGCGCCTCCGCGGACCTCGCCGGCGAGGGCCCCGAACAGCGAGATGACCCCGTCGATGTCAACCATCAGCAGCGGCCGACGCGCCCCCGCCCGGCGCTCCGATTCGCCATTCGCGCCCTCCTCCGGCGCGTTTGCGCCGACGGCGCCCGCCCGCCGATCGGCGGCTGCTGGCAGGGGTTCAGCGCCCTCTTTAGCTTCCATACAGGTAGCGCCCGGTACTCTGCCGAGGACGGTTGATTCGGCTAGGCCGCTTTCGCGGAGTAAAGCACCGAGCGGCCTCCGTCGATTGGTCACACCGTAGGCAACTCCCCCCATTCATGACTCTCGATCTCGGAATCCTCCTAGCCCTCGCCTGCGCCTTCGTGGCGAACCTGGGCTTCTTCTACAAGTACAAGGGCGCCAACTCGGTGCCGAAGGTGCAGGTCATGCACCCGCTGCGCTCGGCGCGGCGCCTGTACTCCTCGAAGTGGTTCGCGATCGGGATGGTGATCGCGACGGTCAGCTGGGCGCTGCACGTGGCGGCGCTCGCGCTTGCGCCGATGTCGGTCGTGCAGGTCGCACTGGCCGGCGGCGTCGTCTTCATCGCGGTGATGGCCGAGCGCATGTTCGGCTTCGAAGTCGGACGCCGCCAGTGGGTCGGCCTCGTGCTCACCGCGCTCGGCCTCGTGCTGCTCGGCGTCACGCTGCCCGCGCTGCACGGCTCGCACTCGCACTTCTCGAACGTCGCGATGATCTCCTTCGAGGCCGGCCTGTTTGGCCTTGGCGGGCTGCTGATCATGGGCCCCCGCATGGGCGGCCCGGTCGAGCATCACGGCGTGATGCTCGGTGCGGCGTCGGGGATCCTGTTCGGCGTGTCCGACACGTCGATCAAGGCGCTCACGGGCATCACGAGCGCGCACGGCGTGCTCGGCCTCGCGCTCAGCCCGTGGCTGCTGGTCGCAGTGCTCGCGTCGATCGTCGCCTTCTACGCCTCCGCGCGCGGCCTTCAGGACGGCGACGCCGTCCCGGTGATCGCCGTGACCGGCACCGCCGCGAACATCGCTGGAATCGCCGGCGGCATCATCGTCTTCGGCGACCCGATGGCTGGAAGTCCGCTCGGGGTGGCGCTGCAGGCACTCGCATTCGTGCTCGTCGTCGTCGCCTCCGCGCTGATGCCGGCGCCCGTGCGAGCCGCCCGCGTCGCCCAGGCCGCCTAGCGCTGCTAGCATCTGCGCCCGGATGCCGACGACCTCTCAACTCGTGCGCAAGGGCCGCGTGACCCCCAAGAAGAAGCTCGCGACACCGGGCCTGAAGTCAGGCAAGGGTCGCAAGAAGAAGGTTGCCGCGCCGCAGCGGCGCGGGGTCTGCACGCGCGTCTACACGACGACCCCGAAGAAGCCCAACTCCGCGCTGCGCAAGGTCGCACGCGTGCGTATCTCCGGCTCGATCGAGGTCACCGCATACATCCCCGGTGAGGGGCACAACCTGCAGGAGCACTCCGTCGTGCTGGTCCGCGGCGGTCGCGTCAAGGACCTTCCGGGCGTCCGCTACAAGGTCGTGCGCGGCACGCTCGACGCGGCCGGCGTGAGCGACCGTAAGAAGGCGCGCTCGCAGTACGGCGTGAAGAAAAAGTAGCCGATGCCCCGCCGCGCCCCCGCCCAGATCCGGCCGGTCGAGCCGGACGCCGTCCACCGCTCGAAACTCGTCCAGCAGGTCATCAACAAGGTGATGCTCGACGGAAAGAAGTCGACGGCCGAGAAGATCGTCTACGACGCGCTCGCGATCATCGGCGAGCGCAGCGACAAAGACCCGATCGAGACGCTCGAGGCGGCGATCAGGACGCTGACGCCGTCGCTCGAGGTCCGCTCGCGTCGTGTCGGCGGTGCGACGTACCAGGTGCCCGTCGAGGTGCCCGGCCCGCGCGCCCGAACGCTCGCCGTCCGCTGGCTGGTCGAGTTCGCGCGCCAGCGTCGCGAGAAGACGATGGCCCAGCGCCTCGCGAACGAGCTGCTGGACGCGGTCTCACAGCAGGGCGGCGCGTACAAGCGCAAGGACGACATCTACCGCATGGCCCAGGCCAACAAGGCCTTCGCGCATTACCGCTGGTAAGCGAACCGGGGACCGGCGCGATGCTGCGTCCTCGATCGCTCGCCTGCGCCCCGAAGGGGTGTGTGCGAAGCACACTTCGCTCACTGCGTCCTTGTCTCGCTTGATCCTCGATCCGCTTACCGGGTGAGTGCTGTGGATCAGCGTGGCCACACTCACGGCGTCCCCGGCTGGCTCGGCCTCGAACCGCTTGCTGAGTAGGGTCGAGCCCGCGCATGCGCGGGCTCGCCGTGCGGTGCATGCACCGCACGGAAGATGGCGCCACATGTGGCGCCATCCGGCCGCCACATGTGCCGGCCGTCGTGGGGGTGCATTCATCCCCCACGCCTCAGACGGATGCGGAGGGGTTGAAGAATAAAGCTTTGGTACCTAACCTTTAGGTACCAAATGTCTTCCGTGACCAGCACCCGGCCGTCGCCCGCGGCGCCGGAAGTCGATCGCATCGAGCCCTACGTCTGGAAGATCGCCGGCGTGGTGATCCTCGGGATGATCATGTCGATCCTCGACACGACGATCGTCAACGTCGCGCTGCGCACGCTCGGCCACGACCTGCACAGCTCGATCTCGCAGATCCAGTGGGTCGTGACCGGCTACCTGCTGTCGCTCGCGGCCGTCATCCCGATCACCGGGTGGGCCGCGCGGCGCTTCGGCGCCAAGCGTGTCTACATGACGTCGCTGGTGCTGTTCACGATCGGTTCGGCACTGTGCGCGGTCGCCGCCTCGACGACGTCGCTCGTGCTCTTCCGCGTCCTGCAGGGCGCCGGCGGCGGCATGATCATGCCGGTCGGCCAGCTGATCATGGCGCAGGTCGCCGGGCCCCAGCGGATGGGCCGCGTGATGGGGATCGTCTCGATGCCGGCGATGCTCGCGCCGATCCTCGGCCCGGTGCTCGGCGGTGCGATCCTGCAGAACCTGCACTGGTCGTGGATCTTCCTCGTCAACCTTCCCGTCGGCGTGATCGCTTTCGTCGCCGCCTGGCGCACGATCCCCCACACAGAGTCCGGCGAGGCCGGCCGCCTCGACCTCGTCGGCCTCGCGCTTCTGTCGTGTGGCTCGAGCTCGCTCGTCTACGGCCTCAGCCAGCTCGGCACGAACGCCAGCCTGACCGCACCGCTCGTCGTCTGGCCGATCCTCGCCGGACTGGCGCTCGGGGGCGTGTTCTGCTGGCACGCGCTGCACGCGGAGCGCCCGCTGCTCGACGTGCGCCTCTATGCCAACCGCGTCTTCGGCGCGGCCTCGCTGACGACGTTCGCGCTCGGCGCGGCGCTGTTCGGCGCGATGATCCTCGTGCCCCTCTACTACCAGGAGGTGCGCCACGAGAGCGTGATCGTGACCGGCCTGTTGACCGGCCCGCAGGGCCTCGGGATGCTGCTGGTGATGCCGCTCGCCGGGCGTCTCAGCCAGCGCCACGGCGGCGGGCGCATCGCGATCTTCGGCGTCGGCATCCTCTGCCTCGGCACCCTCCCGCTGGCGTTCGTGGGCGCCAGCACGTCGATCGCGACGATCTCCGTCGTGCTGCTGGTGCGCGGCGTCGGCATCGGCCTGGCGTTCATGCCGGCGATGACCGCCGCCTTCGCGTCGCTTCGATCCGACCAGCTCTCCGACGCGACACCGCAGCTCAACGTGCTGCAGCGCCTCGGCGGCGCGATCGGGACGGCCGTGCTAGCGGTCGTGCTGCAGCGCGCCAGCGGCGGCGTGACGTCGCCGACGGCGCTCGCGAGCGCGTTCGACGCCGCGTACTGGTGGTCGCTCGGGATCGCGGTGCTCGCGCTGATCCCGTGCGCAGTGTTGTTCCGCGCCGAGAACCCGCGCATCAGCCGCGCGGCGGCCGATGCGGAGACCGCGATCGAGCCGCTCGGGGCATAGGGTCCGCAACGATGAGCGCCGCCCGCACCGCCACGACCGAGACGCATGAGCTGCGCGAGCGCCGCCTCGGCGAGCTGCGCACGGCGCTGCGCGAGCTGCTGCGCACGGTCAACCGTCTGCGCGGCCGCGACACCCACCTCGCCGGCGAGGAGCTCAGCCACGCCCAGTTCGAGCTGCTGATGGAGCTGGCCGACCGCGGCCCGCTTGCGGCGGGAGAGCTCGCGACGGCGGCGCGGCTGACGCCGGGGACGGTCACGCAGATGCTCGAGCACCTGGCCGCGTGCGGACACGTCGAGCGCGTGCGCTCGACCGACGACAAGCGCGTGGTCGTCTCGCGGCTGACCGATCAGGGCCGCGCCAAGATCGAGGCCAAGCGCGCGAGCTTCCAGGAGCGCTGGGAGACGGCGCTGCAGGACGTCGATCCGCGCGAACTGCGCGCGGCCGCGACGGTGCTGGAACGGGTCAGTGAAATGTTCGAGCAGGCGGCCGCCGCGGAGGCCTCCGCGGCGCCTCCACAGACCCCGTCGGAGGACGCGAAAACCCGCTCCCGACCTGCTCGAGACTGAGATTCGCTCTGCTATAGTCCGCCGCGCGTCGCGGGTGGGCGCATATGTGCATGCCACCTCCCGCATAGGCGCGCCAAAGATGGAGACCTCGGGCAGACAACGACGCTAACCGGTCCACCAACGACCAGCAGCGCGCGTGGGCCCACCGGGCCCTTTCTTTTTGCCCAGATGCACGCCAAGCCACGAACCCGGATGCCGATAGATGCCACGTAAGTTCTCACTCGAAAACACCCGCAACATCGGGATCATGGCGCACATCGACGCCGGCAAGACGACGACGACCGAGCGCATCCTCTACTACACCGGGCGCACGTACAAGATCGGCGAGGTCCACGAGGGCGCGGCCGTCATGGATTGGATGGAGCAGGAGCAGGAGCGGGGGATCACGATCACCTCGGCGGCGACGACCGCGCAGTGGAAAGACCACCGCATCAACATCATCGACACGCCCGGCCACGTCGACTTCACGGTCGAGGTCGAGCGCTCGCTGCGCGTGCTCGACGGAGCGATCGCGCTGTTCGACTCGGTCGCCGGCGTCGAGCCGCAGTCCGAGACGGTCTGGCGCCAGGCGGACAAGTACCACGTGCCGCGGATCGCCTACATCAACAAGATGGACCGCATCGGCGCCGACTTCGAGAAGGGCGTGCAGACGATGATCGACCGCCTCGGCGCGCACCCCGTTCCGATCCAGCTGCCGATCGGCGCGGAGGGCGACTTCCTCGGCGTTGTCGACCTCGTGGCGATGAAGGCGATCGTCTACAGGGACGAGATGGGCAAGGAACAGGACACCACCGAGATCCCGGAGCATCTCGCCGAAGCCGCCGCCGCCGCGCGCGAACACCTGCTGGAGGAGATCTCCCACTACGACGACGCGCTGCTCGAGCTGCTGCTCGAGGAAGCCGACGTGCCCGAGGAGACGCTCAAGCTCGCGATCCGCAACGCGACGCTGTCCACGAAACTGACGCCGGTGCTGTGCGGCTCGTCGTTCAAGAACAAGGGCGTGCAGCCGCTGCTCGACGCCGTCATCGACTACCTGCCCTCGCCGCTGGACGTGCCGCCGGTCGTCGGCACGGAACTGATCAAGGGCGAGGAGCAGGAGCGCGAGGTCGTGCGCAAGGCCGACGACTCCGAGCCGTTCGCGGCGCTCGCGTTCAAGATCGCCGCCGATCCCTACGTCGGCAAGCTCACCTACTTCCGCGTCTACTCGGGACGCCTCGAGGCCGGCTCGCGGGTGCTCAACGTCAGCACCGGGCGCACCGAGCGCATCGGGCGGATCCTGATGATGCACGCCAACGAGCGCGAGGAGGTCACCGAGGTCTACGCGGGCGACATCGCGGCGGCGGTCGGCATCAAGCAGGTGATCACCGGTGACACGCTGGCCGCGCCCGACGCGCCGGTGCACCTCGAGAACATCATCTTTCCCGAGCCCGTGATCAAGGTCGCGGTCGAGCCGAAGACGAAGGTCGACCAGGAGAAGATGTCCGTCGCGCTCGGTCGCCTCGCCGAGGAGGACCCGACGTTCCAGGTGCGCACGAACGAGGAGACCGGCCAGACCGAGATCTCCGGCATGGGCGAGCTGCATCTCGAAGTGCTGGTCGACCGCATGAAGCGCGAGTTCGGCGTAGAGGCGAACGTCGGGCGCCCGCAGGTCTCCTACCGCGAGACCGTGCGCGGCCACGTCGAGAAGGTCGAAGGCAAGTTCGTCCGCCAGACCGGCGGCTCGGGCCAGTTCGGCGTCGTCTTCATCAATCTCGAGCCGGCGCCGGGCGAGGGCTTCGAGTTCATCAACAAGATCAAGGGTGGGGCGATCCCCTCGGAATACATCCCGGCCGTCAAGAAGGGCATCGAAGAGGCGCTCGAGAACGGGGTTCGCGCGGGGTACCCGATGGTCGACATGCGCGTCACGCTCGTCGACGGCAAGTACCACGACGTGGACTCCTCCGAGATCGCCTTCAAAGTCGCCGGCTCCTACGCGTTCAAAGAGGCCGCGAAACGCGCGAAGCCAGTCCTGCTCGAGCCGATCTTCTCGGTCGAGGTCGTCACCCCCGAGGACTTCCTCGGCGACGTCATCGGCGACCTCAACCGCCGGCGCGGTCGCGTCGAGGGCCAGGAGCGCCGCGGCAACGCGCTCGCGGTGACGGCACGCGTGCCGCTCAGCGAGATGTTCGGGTACGCAACCGACCTACGTTCCAACACGCAGGGACGCGCGAACTACACGATGCAGTTCGAGGCCTACGAGGAGGTCCCGCCGAACATCGCCGAGAAGATCGTCGAGGCGCGGACGGGCGAGCCGGTCCCGGCATAGCGGCGGGCGGCGGCGCCGGAGAGCCACAGCATGCAGCACCGGCAGTCAACGAAGGACGCATTGAGGTAGATTTCTGAGGTTCGCCTCGACAGAGGCGCACATACAAGCCGATACAGGAGCGAGCAAAAAGTGGCGAAGGAGAAGTTCGAGCGCGATAAGCCGCACGTCAACGTCGGGACCATCGGTCACATCGACCATGGCAAGACGACGCTGACCGCTGCCATTACGACGGTGCTGGCCGAGCACGGAGGGGCCGAAGCG
>Ga0209068_10000286_pt1 | contig 28793 bp, 22 predicted proteins | sample ColStrG_CSR_2012_FD_187200 | JGI IMG/M metagenome (GOLD analysis project Ga0209068, IMG submission 187200) | Freshwater sediment microbial communities in response to fracking from Pennsylvania, USA - Cold Stream Run_MetaG_CSR_2012 (SPAdes)... | ecosystem: Environmental > Aquatic > Freshwater >...
CCCCACGGGCTTGACCGTCTGGGAATGGAGGAACACGTAGTTCACGTCCAGCGTGTTCGTCCCGAACAAGATGAACCCGGTGGCCTCGAAGTTGCCCAGGATGGTGTCGGCGATCAGCTTCGCCTGATCCACGGGCACGATCGTCATATCGACCCCGATGTCCTTGTACGTCTGCTGACCGGCCTGCGCAATCTGCATCACCTCGGGCTGGGGCGTCACCATCAGGTTGAACCGCAGCGGGTGCCCATACTTCTGGGTGTATTCGTCGGAGAGCTTCTGGGCCTGGACCGGGTCATACGTCGGCATCTCGGTCTTGACGAAGAACGGCTCGGCCTCGCCGAACGGCCCCAGTGCCGGTTTGAACAAGCCCTGGTAGACGCTCGTCGACAGCAGGTCTCGATTGGTGCCGTAGGCCACGATCTGGCGGGCCAGCAGATCATCGAAGGGGGCCTGGGCCCGGTTGAGGGCGATGAACGTCTCGTTCTGCTGCAACCCGGCATCGGTGTAGATCTGCAACTGACCGTTCCGCGCGTCTTCGGTGAGAAGCTTGATCTGCTGCGCGTCGCCCTGCTCGATCACGTCGACCGCCCCCGACGTGAGCGCCGCGCTGCGGCTGCTCAGATCCGGCAGGACTTGGAACTCGATGCCATCGAGCAACGGGTAGCCGGTGCGCCAGTACCCGTCGTACTTCTTGACGTCGAGCTTGCTATCCGGGGTCCAGTCCACGAAGGAGAAGGGTCCGGTTCCGATCGGCTTGCGCACGCCACCATCGGGCGCGTCGATCATCGCCGGTGCCGCCACCGCGCCCGGCTGGGTCGTCATCTGGTCCGGGAACGTGGACCACGGCTGGCTCATGTTGAGCTTGACGGTCAGGTCGTCGACGATGTCGATCGACGCCACATTGGCGAAGACCGGGCCGATCAGGACGGACGCCCGCTGGGCCTCGAAGTTCTTCTTCAAGGCCGCCGCGTCGCACTTCTCACCGTCGTGGAACGTCACGTTGGGTCGCATCTTGACTGTCCACTCGGTGAACGTGGCGTTCGCCGTGAGCGACTCGGCCAGGTACGGCTGAGCCACACCGTTCGCGTCGTATTCCGTGAGGTGATCGAAGATCGCTCCGGCCACGATGTAGGCCGAGCCGGCCCACTGGTTCTTGATCGGGCTCCACCCATCGGTCTCAGCGTTCAGCCCGAACTTCAGCGTGCCTCCGGCCTGCGGTTGCCCGGGGTTCGCCACCGTGATGTTGGTCCCGTTGGCCACTTCCGGCTCCGTCGTCCCCGACGATGAGCTGGAGGATTTGCCGCAGCCGGCGGCCAGCAGCGCCATGACGGCCACGATTGCCACCAGACCGGCGACCGGTCGTCGCCGACTACCCCGATATCGAACCTGCACGGATTCCCCCTTGGCTTGCGCCTCCGTTCCCCACGAAGGCGGGCGAACCCTACCCCGACCCCATCGGCGAGTTCGTGCGGGTGGAGGGCCTGGCAGGATTGAGCGATGGAGGCCAACCCCGTGCGCCACCCTGCCGATCCGGGCGCCTTCGTCCCGGGGCCGGTGGTGCACCGCACCGGTTCCCCCGATGGGCCGCTCGTCGGTCTCAGCTTCGCGGCCAAGGACCTCTTCGACGTGGCCGGCCTCGTCACGGGTGCCGGCAACCCCGACTGGGCCCGCACCCACCAGCCGGCCGACGCTGACGCCGCCGCCGTGACCGCTCTGCTCGAAGCGGGGGCCACCCTCGGGGGACGCACCATCACCGACGAGTTGGCGTTCAGCATCATTGGTATGAACCCCCACTACGGAACCCCCCGCAATGCCCTCGCCGCTGACCGCATTCCCGGCGGCTCATCCAGCGGATCGGCCTCGGCGGTGGCGCACGGTCTCGTCGATGTCGCCCTGGGCACCGACACGGGCGGGTCCGTGCGGGTACCGGCGGCGTGCAACGGTCTCTACGGCATCCGTCCCACGCATGGCCGGGTCAGCCTGGCCGGGGTCTTCCCCGCGGCCCGATCCTTCGACACCTGCGGGTGGTTCGCTCGCGACCTCCCGACCTTGGAGCGGGTGGCCGAGGTGTTGCTAGGACCGGAACCACCCGGTCATTGGCCACCACCGGCCAGCGGAGAACCCGAGCTGTGGGTGGCCACCGACCTGTTCGGGGCCGCCGACCCGGACGTGGCCGGCGCCCTGGCCGCCGCGCTCGACCACCTCCGCGACGACGCCCACGTGGCGGATGTCGAGGCGTTCGGGGCCGACCTGGTGGAGGCGGCGACGGAGGCTCGTGGTCGGCTCACCGCCCGGGAGTTCTGGGGCGAGCACGGGCCGTGGATCACCGCCGAGCGACCACGATTCGGCGAAGCGACGGCCCGCAAGGTCGCCCTGCTGGCCGAGCTCGCCGCCGGGGACCAAGCCGATGCGCTGGCTGTCAGGCTCAAGGTCGCGGCGCGCTTGGAGGAGCTGACCGCTCGGGGCGCCGCCGTTGTCCTGCCGACCATGGCGACCGTGCCCCCGCCGTTGACCAGCACCGACGACGAGTTCAGCCGCTACAACCGCGCCACGATGCGGCTCACCTCACCGGCCAGCCTGGCCGGACTTCCGCAGATCTCCATCCCCGCCGGGCAAACCCCCGAGGGACTGCCGGTGGGACTCTCCCTCATCGGCGCCCGCCACGACGACCGCCACCTGCTCCGTCTGAGTCGACTCGTCAGGCGGGCAGCGTCCGACGGAGGAAGTCGGCGGTAATCCCCCAGGCCTCCTCGGCCGCCTCGGGCTGATGGAACATCTCGGAGAACGAGTTGTCGAAGGCGTGGCCCGCGGCGTAGCGCTTTAGCTCCACGTCGTGTCGGCCGGCAAAGATCAGTTCGACCCGATCGGCCAGCTCGTTGGGGATGAAGGGGTCCTCGGTGCCGAAGTGGAACAACACCGGACAGTGCACGGCCGACGCGTGGTCGAGGTAGTCGCCCACCCCTGAGCCGTAGTACGACACCACCGCATCGGGTTCGCTGCTGATGGCGGTGGCAAACGCCAAGGTACCGCCCAGGCAAAATCCTAAGACGGCGACCGAGCCGGTGACCTCATCCATCCGGGAGAGATACGCCAGGGCGGCATCGCAGTCCCGGATCGCTTCGCCGACGTCGAACGACCCCATCCGGGTCATCGCCTCGCCCATGCCCTCCTCGGTCTGGGGAAAGGGATGATCGGGATCAATGCGCCAGAACAAGTCCACGCAGAGCGCCACGTACCCCAGCCCCGCCAGTCGCGCCACCACGGCATCCATGTAGTCGTTCACGCCAAAGATCTCGTGGATCACCAGCACTCCAGGCCCCCTCCCACCTTCGGGGAGGGCGAGGCGCCCAGACATCGCGCCTCCGTCGTGCGTCGGGACAGATTCGATGCGGAGCTCGTCGGCCATGAACCGACGCTATCGACTGGCCAACGGTGATGACGGCTCGGGGGAAGACAGATCGGGGGCCGCGACGGCGTCGGGCGAGGAGGGATCTTGGGGTGGGGCCAGCGCCGAGGCGGGATGGTGCTCGTAGGCGTCATGCACGGCGAAGAGGAACCGTTCGACGGCCTTCACCATGCGCCGGGTCCGGGGCGAGCCGAACGTGTCGAACGCGTGCTGTGCGCCGTGAAGCTCGACGTAGAGCACCTCCGAGTTCGAGGTGGCCCGCAACTCCTCGGCAAAGCGACGGGCGTCGCGCACGGGGGCCAGGGTGTCCTTGTCGCCGTGGATGATCAGGAACGGCGGAGCGTCGGCGTGAATGCGATCGAGGGGCGACGCCCGGTGGAACGCCTCGGGATCGTCAGCGAAGAACGCCTTCATGATCAACGGCTCGAGCATCCACTTGCGGAACTCGGGGGCGAAGGTCTCGTCCCGGTCAGTGAAGTCGTAGACGCCGTAGAACGGCACCGCCGCTTGCACGGACGTGTCCGCATCCTCGAAGCCGGGCTGGTAGGTCGGATCGTTGGCGGTCAGCGCCATCATGGCGGTGAGGTGCCCCCCGGCCGATCCGCCGGTCACGACCACGAAGTCAGGGTCAATGCCGTAGTCATCGGCGTGCGCACGGATCCAGACCAGCGCCGCCTTGAGGTCGATGAGATGGTCCGGGAAGGTTGCCGATGGGCTCAGGCGGTAGTTGACGTTGAAGCCGACCCATCCGTGCGACGCCAGGTACTTGAGCAAGGGAAGACCCTGCTCGCGCTTGTCGCCGATGATCCACGCTCCGCCATGGATTTGGAGGACGACGGGGCGCCGAACACCGGGCTCGGGTGACGCCGCCGGTTGGTACACATCCAGCTTGAGCCGCCGGCCTCCCGCCTTGCGGTACTCGATGTTGCGTTCGACCCGCACCTTGAAGCGCACGGGGTTCTCGCGTTGGTCGAGGGCGTCACGACCGAAGTCACCGAACGCCGCCGAGGCCGTGGCGGTGGCCCCCCGACCCTGCACCAACAACACGATCAGGCCTACCCACCAGGCGGCGACCAGAACCAGGCCGACCCAGCCGACCCAGCGATCGAGGGCACCCGCCCACACCAGCAGCCCGCAGGCCACCGGCCAGAGCGCGAGCCAGATCGGAGCGGCCTCGATGCTCAGCCAGGACGCCGCAAAACTGACGACGAAGAGCACCTTGTTGCGACGGACGGGGCGGAAGGCGTTGACGAGCAACAACGCACACCACACACCGAGAGCGAGGAGAAGCCAGGGCACCCCTCCAGTTTGCCCTGATCACCCCCCGATCCGTCGAAACGGACATCAACGGGACAGATCAGCCAGCGGCGCGTCAGACTGTGTCCATGACACGCCTGTCGGGGCTCGACGCCTCGTTCCTCTACATGGAAACCCCGACGATGCACACCCACGTGTGCCTGGCTGCCGTCCTCGATCCGTCGACCATGCCCGAGCCCTACTCGTTCGAGGCCATCCGGCGTCGGATCGAGTCTCGGGTCCCCCTCATCCCGCCGTTTCGCCGCCTCGTGCGCCACGTACCGTTGAGGGTCCACCATCCGGTGTGGGAAGAAGACCCCGACTTCGCCATCGAGCACCATGTCCACCTGACCCAGATGGTGGCCCCGGCCTCGATCGATCAATTCGCCCGCCTGGCCGCGGGGATCGCTTCGGTCCCCCTCGACCGGTCAAGGCCCTTGTGGCAGATCACCGTGGTCGAGGGACTGGCCGACGACCGAATCGGCGTGGTGGCCAAGGTGCACCACAGCGCCATGGACGGCACCGCCGGTATCGAGATCCTTTACGCCCTCTTCGACCTCGACCCTGAGGCGGCCGATGACCCGGGTGCCGAGGCCACGGCGGCGGCGACACCGCTCAGCATCACACTCAGCGATTTCGATCTGATGGTGCAGGCGACCGGCGATCGTCTTCGGGCCGGGTCGCGTTTGGCGGGATTGATCCGCCGCACCACCGACGCCATCACCGGGGTGGTGCGCAGCCGATCAGCCACCGATGGCCCCACGGGCGGCACGCCCCTGACGGCACCCCAGACCCCGTTCAACGGGGCCATCGAGGCGGATCGGTCGATGGCCTTCACGCGCGTTTCGTTGAGCGAGGTGAAGGAGGTCAAGGCGGCCTTCGGCGTGACGGTGAACGACGTCGTCCTGGCCACCTGCGGTCGGGCCCTGCGCGCCTACCTGCTCGATCACGATTGCCTGCCCGAGGATCCGCTGCTGGCCTCGTGTCCGGTCTCGATCCGCACCGAGGACGAGAGCGGAGCGTTCGGCAACCGGGTCTCGGTCATGTTTCCCCGCATCCACACGGAGTTGGAGGACCCCATCGACACGCTGCGCCAGACCGCCGATGCGGCTAGCGCGGCCAAGGGCGAGCAGCGCCAATTGGGAGCCAGCCTGCTCGGAGATTGGGCGGAGGTCGCCGATCCGACATCGCTGACCCTGGCCACCGACTTGTTGACCCGTTTCAAGCTGGCCGACCACCTTCCCGCCGTCCACAACGTGGTGATTTCCAACGTCCCCGGACCGGGGTTCCCGGTGTACCTAGCCGGAGCCAAGCTCGAGCAGGCCTATCCCATGGGGCCCGTCCTCGAGGGGGCCGGGCTCAACATCACGGTGCTCAGCTACTGCGACTCGGTCGACATCGGGTTCATCGCCGCCACCAACCTTGTCCCCGACCTCGACGTCTTGGCCGGTGAGGTCGTCCCCGCGTTCGCCGAACTTCTCGAAGCGTCCCGCGCTCAGGGCTAATCGTCGAGGCGGGCCCCTCGTGCTCCCTCGTTGCCTTGGATCTGACGGGGTGTCAGGTCGTAGTTGAGCGCCACGTTGCAACGTGTTCTACTTAGCGGCCATGGCATACAACCTGGCCGATCTGTTCGAGCACACCGCCGACGTCATCCCGGCCCGGACGGCCCTGATCTGCGGTGATGACACCCGCACCTACGGTGAGCTCGACGAGCGTTCCAACCGCCTGGCCCACCACCTCGCCGCCGCCGGCGTGCAACCGGGCCAGCACGTGGGCATCTACGCCGCCAACTGCGTGGAGTGGATGGAAGCGCTGCTGGCCATCTTCAAGATCCGGGCCGTGCCCATCAACATCAACTACCGCTACGTCGAGGCCGAGCTGCGCTACCTCTTCGACAACGCCGATCTGGTCGGGCTCGTGTACCGCGAAGAGTTCGGTCCCCGGGTCAGCGCCGTCATCGACGAGGTGCCCGCCCTCACCACTCTGGTGATGATCCCCGACGGCTCGGGGGCCTCGCAGGACGGGCTGGACGCCGTGGCCTACCCCGAGGTGCTGGCCACCGGCTCCCCCGACCGCGACTTCGGCCCCCGCTCCGCCGACGACATCGTGATCATCTACACCGGCGGCACCACCGGCATGCCCAAGGGCGTCATGTGGCGAGCCGAGGACATCTTCCACGCCCTGATGGGGGGCACCGACTTCTTCACCCACGAGAAGATTCCGTCGGAGCACTATCACGCCGAGCGGGCGGCCGAGGCCGGCGGGCAGCTCGTGTTCCTCAACACGCCACCACTCATGCACGGCGCCGCCTTCTCCAGCAGCCTCATGCAGCTCTTCCAGGGCAACGTGAACGTGTTCATCGAGAAGTTCGACCCCTACGAGGTGTGGCGCCTGGTGGGCCGCCACGGCATCAACTCGATCCTCATCGTGGGCGACGCCATGGGCCGGCCCCTCATCGAGGCCCTCGACGAGATGGAGACGGCCGGTGAGGAGCTCGACCTGTCCAGCTTCATCAGCCTCAGCTCCAGCGCCGCGGTGTTCTCGCCGGTGGTCAAGGACCGCTTCCTGGAACGGTTCCCCAACCTGATCCTCACCGATTCGATCGGCGCCACCGAGAGCGGCTTCACCGGCATCCGCACCGTGGCCAAGGACGACACCGCCAACAAGGGCGGCGGGCCCACCGTGTCTCGCGGCGTCGACACCGTGGTGCTAGACGACGACCTGCGGATCGTGGAGCCGGGCTCCGCGGTGATCGGTCGGGTGGCCCGGGGCGGCAACATCGCCCTCGGCTACTACAAGGATGAGGCCAAGACGGCGGCCACCTTCGTGATCGCCGCCGACGGCAAGCGCTACTCCATCCCCGGCGACTTCGCCTCGGTCGAAGACGACGGGCGCATCACCCTGCTGGGACGAGGCTCGGTGTGCATCAACACGGGGGGCGAGAAGGTGTTCCCCGAGGAAGTCGAGTCGGTCCTCAAGGCCCACCCCGACGTGTTCGACGTCATCGTCGTCGGCGCCCCCGACGAACGCTGGGGCCAGCGGGTCAGTGCCATCGTCGAGGTCCGTCCGGGTCACGAGCTCGACATCGAGGATCTCGACCGCCACGCCCGCGCCCACCTGGCCGGTTACAAGGTTCCCCGCTCCGTCCAGACCGTCGACCAGGTGCGGCGCTCGCCCAGCGGCAAGCCCGACTACCCCTGGGCCATCGACCTCGCCGCGAAACCCCGGTAAGGCTGCGCAGCCGCCAGGCGGAGCAGCAACCGCCGTTGAAACCCAGATGCCGAAGGCGAAGCTGCTGAGCGCAGCGAAGCCGATTCACAGAGAGTTGATCCCTCCTTATGCAGACCTACGACTCGTTCTTCATCGGCGGCAAATGGGTGACCCCGTCGGGCACCGGCACGCTCGACGTCATCTCCCCCGCCACCGAAGAGGTGGTGGGCCAGGTACCCGACGCCACCAGCGCCGACATGGATCGGGCCGTCGAGGCCGCCCGCGAAGCCTTCGACCTCGGTCCGTGGCCCCGCATGAGCCCCGCCGAACGGGCCGACATCATGGCGTCGGTCTCGGCCGCCATCACCGAGCGGATGGACGAGTTCGCCCGCCTCATCACCTCCGAGAACGGGTGCCCGTATTCGTTTTCGATCATGGGCCAGGTCTTCGCGGCTACCGCGGTGTTGGACTTCTTCACGGGACTGACCCGCGAGTTTCCGTTCGAGGAGATCCGCCAAGGGATGATGGGGCCCACGCTGGTGCGCCACGAGCCGGTGGGCGTCGTCGCCGGAATCATCCCCTGGAACGTGCCCCTGTTCATCACGATGTTGAAGATGGCGCCCGCGCTGGCATCGGGGTCGACCATGGTGTTGAAGCCCGCCCCCGAGACCCCGCTCGACGCCAACGTGCTGGCTGGCATCCTCGACGATGCCGGCTTGCCCGCCGGCGTGGTCAATATCGTGCCCGCCGGCCGCGAGGTGGGCGAACACCTCGTGCGCCACCCCGATGTCGACAAGGTGTCGTTCACCGGGAGCACCGCCGCCGGCCGCAAGATCGGTGGTATCTGTGGCGAGCAGTTGAAGCGCTGCACCCTCGAACTGGGCGGCAAGTCGGCGTCCATCATCTGTGAAGACGCCGACCTGGCCACCGTCATTCCGGGGCTGTTGCCGGCGGCCATCATGAACAACGGCCAGGCCTGCGTCGCCCAGACCCGCATCCTCGCTCCCCGCAGCCGCTACGCCGAGGTGCGCGACGCGCTGGCCGAAGCGGTGGCCGCCTACAAGGTGGGTGATCCCATGGACCCCGAGACCGAGTGCGGTCCTCTGGTGGCCGAACGCCAGCGCGAGCGCGTCGAGGGCTACATCGCCAAGGGTCGCCAAGAGGGCGCCACCCTCGTGGTGGGCGGAGGCCGGCCCGCCGGCTTCGATCGTGGGTTCTATGTCGAGCCGACCTTGTTCGCCGATGTCGACAACTCGATGACGATCGCTCGGGAGGAGATCTTCGGGCCCGTGCTGGCGCTCATCCCCTACGAGACCGAGTCAGACGCGGTGGCCATCGCCAACGACAGCGACTACGGCCTGTCGGGGTCGGTATGGACCAGCGACGTCGAGCGAGGCATCGAGGTAGCCCGTCAGGTGCGTACCGGCACCTACACCGTGAACGGGTTCGGCATGGACTTCAGCTCGCCCTTCGGCGGGTTTAAGAACTCCGGTGTTGGGCGAGAGCTCGGGCCCGAAGGGCTCGGGGCATTCCTCGAGGACAAGTCGATCTGCTTGCCGGGCGACTACCAGGCCGGCTGAAACTCGCTTCCGGCTACTCGTAGTCGCTGAGGCGCAGCCGAACCTTGTTCAGCAGAGCCATCTGCTGGTCGGAGCGCTTCTCCTCATCGGAATTATCGTCGTCCAAAGCTGCCACCTCGCTGGCGGCCAGGATGTCGGCGTCGCTCTGCACCGCGGCCTCGTCGATGACGGCCTCCTGCGCCGCGACACGAGCCGCCTCAGCCTCCGCGCTCGCCGCGGCCTCAGCCTGTCGACGGGCCAGCGCCTCGGCCTCGAGCTGTTCGAGTTCTCGCGCCTGGGCGGCGGCGAGCGCCTCAGCCTGGCGGAGCGCCTGCTCATCAGCCTCCCGGCTGGCTAGTGCTTCGGCTTCGAGTCGGCTTCGCTCGGCGTCGCGTCGCGCGTCGGCGTCGGCCCGCTCCTGGGCTTGACGGGCTTCGGCCTCAGCCCGCTCGGCATCCTGCCGGGCCTGTGCCTCGGCCCGCTCGGTGGCCTCGGCCTGTTCGGCGGCCAGATGCTCGTCCCGACGAGCCCGTTCCTCAGCCTCCCGCTCGGCTCGCTGGTCGGCGGCCAACCGGCGAGCGACCTCGGCCTCGGCCCGCTCGCGGCGCTTGCGTTCCTTGTCGGCCACCTTGGCGTCATCTCGGGTCTGGCGCGCCCGCTCTCGCTCCTCCCGTCGCGCCTCTTCCCTCGCTTCGCGTTCCTGGCGGAGCCGCGCCTGCTCCGCCGGGTCGGTGGGGACGGCCACACCGGGATGAGCGTCGTCGTACCCACTGCCCGATGACGGCGGAGGCGCGGCCGGGCGCGATCGAGACGGCGCCGCGGTGGCCGACGAGCCGGTGCCGAACCGTTCGAGGGGGGGCAGATGCTGCACTCCGGGATTGGTGAAGCGGAGCACCCCGACCCACCCGACGAGGTACAAGATCCCGAGGGCGATATCGACGAACGTATCGATGAAGAGCAGACCGGCCAGCCACAACAGCCACAACGCGCCGAAGCTGTACAGCGCCTTTTGGTTCCTCGTCAGTGTCATCGCCAATCCCCTGTGCCCATGGCGGCCGTGCTCCAGTCCGTCATCACCTCAGTGACCCCCGTAACCCTAGGGGGCAGGCACTCCTGACGCCCGTTCGCGACCCTCGGGGCCTAATCGGCGACTCAGCGGCCCTGAAAGTGGGGGGGGCGCTTTTCGGCAAACGCGGTGGGGCCCTCCTGGGCGTCCTCCGTGGCGAAGACCGGCCAGCCCAGCTCGAGCTCCAGGGCAAGCCCCTCCCGCTCGGGGAGTTCCCGGGTGGCCCGCATCGAACGCAGCACCGCTTGCACGGCAACAGGGCCATTGGCCGAGATCGACTCGGCGATCTCCTGGGCCTTGGCCAAGGCCCCCCCGTCCGCAACGACATGGCCGATGAGTCCCACCTCGCGAGCCTCGGTGGCCGACACGAACCGACCGGTGAGCAAGAGGTCAGCGGCCACTGTGTAGGGAATCTGGCGCGAAAGCCGCACCGTCGAGCCTCCCAGGGGAAAAAGTCCGCGGCGAACCTCGGCCACACCAAACGTGGCCCCCTCGCCCGCCACGCGGATGTCCATGGCCTGGAGGATCTCCGTACCGCCAGCGACGGCATAGCCCTCGACCGCGGCGATGATCGGCTTGTTGGGGATGAAGTGACGCAGCAACGCCTTCCAGTGAAGGTCGGGGTCCTCGTTGAAGCGCTTCGAGTATTCGTTGTCGGGATGCCCCGCGGCCATGGCTTTGAGGTCGGCGCCGGAGCAGAAGTTGCCGCCGGCCCCGGTCACGATTGCCACTCGGATGTCCGGGTTCTCGTCGATCTCCACCCACGCGTCGTACATGCCCACGAGCATCTCGGAGCTGAGCGCGTTCTTCTTCTCGGGCCGGTTGAGCGTCACGACCGCGGTGTGACCCTCGCGTTCGAACAGCAGATGCGGTGCTTCGGTCATCGGTTCCTCCAGGGGTCCAGGGGCGAAGTGGTGATTGCTAGGTCAGACATGGTCGGGGCGGAACAAGGCATCGCTGCCGCCGTCGATGAAGAGCACCGAGCCGTGGATGTCCGAGGCCTCGGGTCCGAGCAGAAAAGCGATGGGCCCAGCGATCTCGACGGGCTCGGCGACGCGCCCCAGGGGAATCGGCAACAGGTCCACGAACGGACCGATCACCGGATCGTCGCGGGTGCCCTGCAACAGCGGCGTCGTGACCGGGCCCGGCGCCACCAGATTCAGGCGCACTCCGGCCTCCCCCCACACCTGTGCCCGCTGGCGTGCTGCTCGGCCCAATGCCACCTTCGTCATGGCGTACACGGTCGGACCATCGAGCGCTTCGCAGGCGTCGAGAGCTGCTGCCTCGGCCCCCGCCACCATGAGCTCCACCAACGTCAGGTCGGGCATCGGCGTCATGGAGATGGAGTTCGAGCAGATGGCGACGGCCGCCGCTGACTCCCCGGCCGTAAGGGCACCGAAGAGACCGTCGAGCATGGCCACCGCACCGAAATAGTTGATGGCGGGCAGGAGCCGGCGAGCAGGAACCTGGGGACCAACCCCAGCGCACGGCACCAAGGCATCGAGTCGTCCGTCGGCCGCGGCCAGCACATCGACGATGGCGGCGGCCCGACCCTCGGCGTGGCTGAGGTCGGCTTCGACCTCCACGGGCGCGCCCCCGGCCCGGGGTGACCCGGCCAGGTCGACGCCGACGACGCGCCATCCGTCGCGCTCGAGCCGGGCCCGGACGGCCGCGCCGATCCCTGATGCCGACCCGGTGATGGCCGCGGTGCGGGTGGTCATGGGTGGTTCCCCCTGGGCTGATTCGGACGTCGTTGGCCCACCTGGCTCACACCACCGCACCATCGGCGCGCAAGGTGGCGATCTCGGCGTCGTCGAAGCCCGATTCGGCCAGCACCTCAACCGAATGATGGCCAGCCGGTGGCGGAGGCCGATCGAGCACGGCCGGCGTGCGGTCGAAGCGGGGGGCCGGGGCGGGCTGGACCACTCCGTCGCGCTCGACCCAGGTGGCCCGAGCGACGAGATGGGGATCGTCCGGTGCGGTGCTGAACGAATGCACGGGGGCGACACAGGCATCGAGGTCGGCGAACCGTTCGATCCACGTCGCCCGGTCCGCTCCGGCGATCACTTCGGTGAAGCGGGCCCGCAGCGCCGGCCATGACGCCTGGTCGTCGCGGTCGGGCCGCACGCCTTCGGGCCAGGCCTCGTCCTGGTCGAGCGCCAGGCCGCGCAGGAGCTCGGCGTAGAACTGAGGCTCGAGCGCACCGATCGACAGCCACGCCCCGTCGGCCGTCTCGTAACAGTCGTAGTACGGCGCGCCCGAGTCGAGCAGGTTCGTGCCCCGGTCGTCGGAGAAGAATCCCATGGTGTACGCCGGGGCCATGGCGGCCGACAGCAGGGCGACGCCATCGACCATGGCGGCGTCGACCACCTGACCGTGGCCCGAAGCGGCACGTTCGACCAACGCCGCGCAGACGCCTAGGGCCAGGAGCAGACCCCCGCCGCCGAAATCACCCAGAAGGTTCAGTGGTGGCGTGGGCGGCTGGCCGACTCGACCGATGTGGGCCAGCGGTCCCGCCAACGCCACGTAGTTGATGTCGTGGCCGGCCTTGTTGGCGAGGGGGCCATCCTGACCCCATCCGGTCATGCGGGCATACACCAGCCGGGGATTGCGTCCGCACAGCGCATCGGGGCCGATACCGAGCCGCTCGGCGACTCCGGGCCGGAAGCCCTCGATGAACACATCGGCGTGGTCCACCAGGCGGCCGATGACCTCGGGCGCCTGGGCGTGTTTGAGGTCGAGTGCCACCGAGCGCCGGCCCCGGCCATAGACGTTCCCACTCGCCGTATCCAGGTCGGCCCCCACGGCGCGATCGGCTCGATCCACGCTGACGACGTCGGCCCCCAGGTCGGCCAGCACCATGGCCCCGAACGGCGCCGGACCAAGCCCGGCGACCTCGACAACGCGGATTCCGGAGAGCGGGCCACCCATGCCGGAGAGCGTAGTGCGCTTCCCCAGAACGAGAATCTGTTCTAGTTTTGCCCCCGAAGCGTCGATGGTTGGTGGTCGGCAAAGGCCGGCATCGGGTCGACACAAAGGGGCGTACCAGTGAAGTTGGACGAGGTCGATCTGCTCGATCCCGATGTCTTCCGAACCGGACGGCATCACGAAATGTTTCGGGTGCTGCGGGCCGAGGACCCCATCCACTGGTGCGAGGAGCCGGCCGGGCCTGACGGCGTAGCCGGAGCGGGATTCTGGAGCATCACCCGCCACGCCGATCTCATCGCCGTGAACCGAGACGCCCACATCTTCTCATCGGCCGAGCAGGGCATCTCCATCCCCGACATCACCCCCGAGGGCGAGATGGTGCGGGAGATGATGCTGTACATGGACCCGCCCCGCCACACGCGCTATCGCCTGTTGGTCAACAAGGGCTTCACGCCCCGCATGATCGGGCTGCTCGAAGCGGGGCTGCGCACCAAGTGTCGGCTCATCGTCGACAGTGTGATCGAGCAGGGCGAGTGCGACTTCGTGATCGACATCGCATCAGAACTGCCGTTGCAGGCCATCGCCGAACTCATGGGCGTCCCCAGCGAGGACCGCCACAAGCTCTTCGACTGGACCAACCGCATGATCGGCATCGATGACCCCGAGTTCGAGGGCGATCGAGATTCAGCCGGCGAAGCGGCCGCCGAGCTGTACATGTACGCCAACGGCCTCGCAGCCGAGAAGCGCGAGGCCCTCACCGACGACATCTTGTCCAAGCTGCTCGGGTCCGAAATCGACGGCGACGCGTTGAGCGAGACCGAGTTCGACATGTTCTTCATGCTGCTGTCGGTGGCCGGGAACGAGACGACTCGCAATGCCACCTCGCACGGCATGAAGGCGCTGCTCGACAACCCTGATCAGTTCGCCAAGCTCGTCGCCAACCCCGAACTCCTCGACAGCGCCATCGAGGAGATCCTGCGCTGGGCCACCCCCGTGCTCCACTTCCGCCGCACTGCGTTGGAGGACTACCAGTTGGGCGACACGTTGATCCGCAAGGGCGACAAGGTCGTGATCTGGCACATTTCGGCGAACCGCGATGAGGCCGTGTTCGACAACTCCGCCCGCTTCGACATCGAGCGCTCCCCCAACGACCACATCGCCTTTGGCGGAGGAGGCCCGCACTTCTGTCTGGGCGCCAACCTGGCCCGCATGGAACTGCAGCTGATCTTCACCGAGATCCTGCAGCGCATGCCCGACATGACGGCCAATGGCGAGGTGGAGTACCTCCGGTCCAACTTCATCGGCGGCATCAAGCACATGCCGGTGAAGTTCACCCCCGGTCCCATCGCCGCCGGCGACGCCGCCCTTGCTTGATGCGAGTGATGCGCTATAATTGATGTTGTGCGCACCACAGTAGCCATCGACGACGAGATCCTCGCCGCGGCCAAACAGCGCGCCCAACGGCAGGGACTGACCTTGGGAGCAATGATCGAGAACGCCTTGCGCCACGAGTTGGCTCGGCGTCCGACCACCGATGCCCCCCCGATTCCCATCTTCGAGGGACACGGTTGGACCCGGCCCGGTCTCGATCCCGACTCCAACCGCGCCCTCGCTGAGGCTCTCGACGACGGTCTCCCTCTCGCCCAGCTGCGCTGATCCATGTACCTGCTCGACGTCAACGTGTTGCTTGCCGCGCATCGGGCCGACCACCCGCACCATTCGGTAGTCCGCCGTTGGTTCGATGGCGTGGTCGTCGGTGGGGCCGAGTACACGGTGCCGGACATCGTGTCCGCCGGATTCATACGCATCTCCACGAATCGTCGCATCTTCGCCAACCCCACACCGATGACTGATGCCTTCGACTTCCTCGAGAGCGTGCGCGCCCAGCCCGGACACATTGCCCTCGTCGCCGGGGAGCGCAGCCTTGAGTTGTTTCGTGCGGTCTGCATTGACGACCAGGCCACCGGCGATCTGGTCCCGGATGCCTATCTCGCGGCCCTCGCCCTCGAACGTGGGTGCGCCGTTGCCTCGCTCGACCGCGATTTCGCCCGCTTCCGCGGGGTCGACTGGTTCGATCCGTCGGATAGCGCCTGACCAGTCGCTACACCGAGTTGGCGATGTCCTTGGCCCAGCGGTAGTCGGCCTTGCCCGCGGGGGAGCGCTCCACCTTGTCCACGGTGAACAGCGAGCGGGGGATCTTGTAGCCCGCCAGCGATTCCCGGCAGAACTCCGCAAGCTCGTCGAGCGACACCGTCCGTCCGGGCACCGTCTCCACCACCGCCGCTACTCGCTGTCCCCAGCGTTCGTCGTCCACGCCGACCACCACGACGTCGTACACCGCCGAGTGGGTCTTGACCACGGCTTCGACCTCTTCGGGATAGACCTTCTCGCCGCCGGTGTTGATGCAGCCCGACCCGCGACCGAGCAGCCGGATGGTCCCGTCGAGCTCCCGGGTGGCCATGTCCCCGGTGAGGACCCAGCGCACCCCATCCACCTCGACGAAGGTCTCGGCCGTCTTCTCTGGGGCGTTGTAGTACCCCAGCGGAATCCGCCCCCGCAGCGCCACCCGGCCCACGATGTCCGATCCCGGCTCCACCGGCCGGCGGGTGACGTCGTCGAGCACGGTGGTCGTGTCGTAGGGCGTGAAGGCGGTCACGCCGCCCGAGGAGGAACCGGCCTCGAGCCGTTGCGACCCCTGCGCGCCCGTCTCCGACGAGCCGAATCCATCGACCACGGCGGCGTCGGGCACGAGGGCCACCAACTGATCCTTGAGCGACGGGGTGAGCGGCGCGCCGCCCGACCCGATGGAGAACAAACTGGAGACGTCGAAGGGGCCTTCGGCCACCCAGGCGTCGACCAGGGGCCGCACCACGGGATCGCCCACCACGGTCATGAGGTTCACCTGCTCGCGCTCGACCGTGCGCCAGACCGCCAAGGCATCGAGCGACCCGGGGAGCAGCACCACCGTGCCGCCGGCGAAGAGCCAGGACAGCGCCGTCCACTGACCCGCAGCATGCATGAGGGGAGCCACCGGGAGATAGACCACCACACCATCCATGATCCGGTCGATCACCTCTGCCGGCGTCACCACGGGACCCTGTTGCCGGGTGGGATCGGCGCCGCCGATGCAGGCGAAGAAGGCGTCCTCCTGACGCCACACCACCCCTTTCGGGAGACCCGTCGTCCCGCCGGTGTAGATGACGTAGTGGTCGTCGCCGCTCCGGGGCCCAAAATCCCGATCGGGTGAGCTCTCGGCCAGCGCGGCCTCGTAGTCGGCGCCGAGCATGAGGCTCCAGCCCAGGTCGGGGAGCTCGCCGATCACCTCCGCCAGCCGGAGCCCGAACTCGGGCTGCACGAGCACGCCCACGACATCGGCATCGTCGAACAGATATCGCAGCTCACCCGCCACATATCGATAGTTGACGTTGATCGGCACCGCCCGGATCTTGAAGCACGCCAGCATCGCCTCGAGATACTCGATGCCATTGGTGAGATAGAGACCGACGTGGTCGTCGGCCTGCACACCCTGATCGAGCATCCAATGGGCGAGCTGGTTCGACCGCCGCTCGAGATCGCCATAGCTGCGACGGGTGTCGCCACACACCGTCGCCGTTCGCTCCGGGATACGGTCGGACACCGCTTCCCAAAGATCCGCCAGGTTGAAGGCTTCCGGTGAGCTGAGGGCGTCGGCGATGGGCACGTCGAGTGGTCTAGCCCACCGACGCCGGGGCCGCCGGAGATCCGGCCGCGGCGCGCATGCGGGTGGTGCGGTGCACCGGGTCGGTGTCGAACTGGGGAATGACCTCGCGTCCGAACAACTCCATGGACGCGATGATCGAATCCTGATCCATGTTGTTGGTGGTCGGGCTGAAGCACAGCTGGTCGGCGCCGATGTCGACCCAGCGCTGAACCGCCTTGGCGCAGTCGTCGGGATCGCCCACCACCACCATGCCCAGCTCGGACGCCTTCTTGATCTGCTCGATGGTGGGCTCGGGGATGAGGTCGGGCCACACCGGAAAGCCGTCGGGCTTGGGGATGTTGTCGAGCCAGTGCATTTGGAGGCTGGTGTAGTAGTTCATGCCCGACGAGACCGCCACCTCGAACGCCTGCTCGCGGTCCTCCATGCAGATCATGTTGGTGACCACCATGATGTTGTCGTTCACGAACTGTCCGACCGGCTCGGCGTTGGCCACCGCTTCCTTGTACGACGCGATGAGCGGAGCGATCTTCGTCGGGGCTCCGTGCGTGAAGCAGAAGGCCCCGAGCCCGAGCGCGCCCGCCTTGGCGAACGTGGGCGGACTGCCAGCCGCCACCCACATTGGAGGGTGGGCGTGGCCGAAGGGCTTGGGGAAGATCTCCCGGGGCGGCATGCGGAAGTAGGTGCCCTCGTACGCGTATTGCCCGTCGGCCCACATCTTGGGAATCTCGCGGACCGATTCATCCCACATGGCGCTGGTCTCGTTGAGATCGTCGATGTCGAACCCGAACACCTCCGTCGTCGACGAGCCTCGGCCGGTGCCGAACTCGAAGCGCCCTTCGGTGATGTGGTCCATGAGGGCGACGGTCTCCGCTACCCGGGCCGGATGATTGACCTTGGGGGTGATGTTGAAGATGGCGGAGCCGACGTGGATGCGCTCGGTGCGGGCGGCCACGTACGACAGGTAGACCTCGGGGCCGGGCATGTGGCTGTACTCATCGAGGAAGTGATGTTCGGGGCACCACAGGTATTTGATGCCGGTGCGATCGGCGGCCACGCCGACCTCCACGTTGCGCATGATGCGCCGGTGCTCGGCCATCGGGTCGATGTCGCGCTCGTAGCGAGGCACGAAGAGCTGGGCGAAGACGCCGAATTCCATGGGAGATCCCTTTCCCCGGGCCGGCTCCCGCCGACCGACCGCCTGGCCACGTTCGTCCAGGATGACGTCGAGAACTATAACACGTTCTAGTTTTTCCGGGCGGGCGGTGCCGGATCAGCGGGGCCAGGCAATGACGTCGCCGGCGACCTCGACGAGGATGGCCGTGTCGGCGAACGCGACGGGGACGTCCAGACGGTCGACCCCCGGACTGGCCATGGCCTCAGCGAGATGCACGCCATGATCGGTGGCGACATCCAAGGGTCCGTCCCCGCCCCACACCTCGACGACCAGGGCGAGATCCCAACGCCGGGCCAGCGCCAACAGGGCGTCGGAGGTCTCATCGACCGGATCGGTGGTCACGGCCACGGCCGGCCGGCCCGCCAACGCGGCGACCACCGCTCCCGCCACGGCAAAGCCCCGCACGAAGGCGGCCGGGACGATGACCGACCCAGGCTGAGAGGTGGGAAAGGCTCGGGCCACCCACAATCCGGCGGGCCCGGGGTCGGCCAACACCAGGCCGCCGGCGGGCAGCGAGGCGGCCAGATCGGCGGCCGCCCGCGCCGGGGCCAACGGCACGTCCTCGCTGGCGTAGCGATCGGCCAATGCCTTCGAGAGCTCGGTGTACAGCGGGGGCGGTCCCGGGACGGGATCCGGATCGGGCCAGTGCAGGGCCAGCGTCGAAAGCTGCCAGGGCTCGACCTCGAGCACCTGGGCCGACTCGTTCCAACGCCCGATCGGGGTCTCGAGCGGGTCGAGGCCCGACGCGATGATCAGTTGGGCATCATTGAGACCAGCCAGGTCGAAATCCCGCGACTGCATCCCGATGGTTCCGTAGTGATGCGGGTCGTTCCACACGAAGACGCCCTTGGCTCCCCAGGAGTTGACGACCCCGCACCCCACAGCGGCGGCCAGGGCCTGCAAGCCGTTCACGTGGCCCGCCCGCACCACCCCTGGTCCCGCCAGGATGAGGGTGGAGAACTCCGCCAGCGAGGGCGACAACATCAGGAGGTCGTCGGAGGTGTCGTCCAGCACCACCGGCTCCAGCCCGGGTGGGGCGGGCGCACTCAGATCCAGGTCGAGGTCATACTCGGCGGCGGCGTGGACCGCTCCGAGGCTCCAGCCGGCCAGTGCGCCGGGCAGGTAGGCGGCGTCGCTGACCCGGATCACCTCCGGCGTGACCCCAGGAGCCGACGTGAGCACGAGACGGCGCCCGTCGATGATGGCCACACCCGGGCCGGGCCCGATCCGCCCGTCGGCTGAGGCCAGCAGCACGGCCAGCGCGGGGTCGCCCACGGGATGAAGAGCGAGCCCCAGATCCGTCGACGGGGCGATCACCTGGGGATCCAAGGGCGTCAACGGCGAGGCCACGAACACCCGGCGCGCTCCAAGCGCAACCAGGCAGCAGCCCAGAAGCTCACCGACGGTACCCGGGCGCTCATCCATGGCATTCATGGCGACTGTCTAGCCCGAACCGGCGTAGGAAGTGGCCGCCCTGGCGACCACTTCCTACGCCGGTTCGCCGTTCGCAGCGCCGGTTCGCCGTTAGTAGCGCAGGCCGGGGGCCCGGCTGTGGAAGATGTCGGCGTTCATGAGCGCGGTCAGCTCCGACGCCTCCCACCGCGTCGAGGGCTTGCGGATGGTGTTGCCGTTGCTCCAGCCCTCCATCAGCACGATCTCGTCGCCCACCGCGCGAATGATCTGACCGGTCACGTGGCCGGCCTTGTCACTGGCCAGCCAGGCCACCAGGGGCGAGGCCAGCGAGGGATCCATGCGATCCCACTCGGTGAAGTCGTCGGGCTCCTTGGCCACGATGCCCGCGCCGGGGATCGACGCCGCCATGCGGGTCGCCCCGGCCGGACCAATGCAGTTGACGGTGACGCCGAGCTTGAACACCTCGAGGCTCACCGTCTGGGTGAAGGCCGCAATCCCAGCCTTGGCCGCGGTGTAGTTGGACTGGCCGAAGTTGCCCACCAGCCCCGCCCCGGACGTGGTGTTGATGATGCGACCACCAGAGACGTCCTCGCCCGCCTTGCTCAACTCGCGCCAGTGACGGACGGCGGCCTGCGTGGGGGCGAACGTGCCCTTCAGATGGACACGGATGACGGAATCCCAATCAGTCTCCGTCATGCCCCAGATGGTGGCGTCCCGGGCGATGCCGGCGTTGTTGACCACGATGTCCAGGCGCCCGAACAACTCGATGGCCTGAGCCACCATGCGGGCCGCTCCTTCGAGGTCGGCCACATCTTCGTAGTTGGCGGCGGCGGCACCTCCGCGGGCCTCGATGAGATCCACGGTGAGGTCGGCGTCGCGGCCCGTCCCCTCGCCGGCCAGAGTGGCCCCCAGATCGTTCACCAGGACGGTGGCGCCTTCTTTGGCCAGCTCCAGCGCGTGACCACGGCCGATGCCGTGTCCCGCTCCGGTCACGATGGCGACCTTGCCGTCGAGCAACCCCATGCCGTGCATCTCCCTGCGTCGAGTTTCTGATGAGCCGTCAGATTGTATCGACCGCCCTCCCGGCCCCGAAATCAGCCGGCGTAGGTGTCGCGCAGTTGCTGCTTGAGGATCTTGCCGGTCGGGTTTCGGGGGATGACGTCGACCAGCTCCAGCTGCTCGGGGATCTTCTGAACCATGAGTCCGGCGTCCTTGCAGAACGCCACCATGTCGGCCATGGCCAGCGGTTCGGCGCCTTCCGCCGTGGCCACCACCGCGCACACCCGCTCGCCCCGCTCGGCATCAGCCAATCCGATCACGGCCACATCAGCGACCTGCGGATGGGTGTAGAGGAGATCCTCCACCTCTTTGGCGCTCACGTTCTCGCCCTTGCGGATGATCACGTCCTTGAGTCGACCGGTGATGGTCAACATGTTGCGCTCGTTCAGCATCCCGAGGTCACCGGTGCGGAAGTAGCCGTCCTCATCGAAGCCGTCGGCATCGAGCGAGCTGTCCAGGTACCCCACCATGAGCTGAGGGGCCTTCGCCCGGATCTCGCCCTCCTCCCCCACTGCGGCCTGGGTCCCGTTCAGCTTCACCAGCTTCAACTCGACCCCCGGCATCGGTGAGCCTTCGGTCTCGGCCAGGTCATCGTCGCCGTCCAAGGGCGAGCCCATGGTCAGCACGGGTGCCTCGGTGAGGCCGTAACCCGACACGATGGGCGCGTTGAAGACCTCCTTCATCTCCCAGAACAGAGGGACCGGCTTGGGCGCACCCCCGCCCGGCAGGCAACGAACCTCAGGGAACAGGGGATGGTCGGCCGCCTTCTGGGCGGCCAGGTACGTCTGGTGGAAGTACGTGCCCGACCCGGCCAAGGTGACCCCCCGATCGCTCAACACCTTGACAACGACGTCGGGGATGAAGGCCTCGAACAAGATGTTGCTCATCCCCGTCTGCAGGCTGGTGAACAGCCACGTGATCCCACCGATGTGCGTGAACGGGAAGGCCAGGGCATTGCGGTCGCGCTGCTCGCAGAGCAACTTGGCGGCCATGCCCCGAGCCACCGCGTTGATGGTCTCGTCGGTGTGCTGCGCCCCTTTGGGGTCGGCGGTCGTGCCCGAGGTGTAGAAGAGCCAGCGCACATCGTCGCCCGACGCGGGCGGTTCACCCAGCATCACCGGGTCGCCCTCGGGCAGCGAACGGTCCGACGTGAGGATGGCTACCCCTCCGACGTCGACGGCGATGCCCTCGGCCATGGCGACGAAGTCGAACCCGGCGAAGTCGGCGGGGACGATGAGGAGCTTCGATCGCGCCTGACGCACGCAGAAGCCAACCTCGCGTTCGCGGTAGATCGGCAGGACCGGATTCTGGGTGGCACCCAACCGTGAGATAGCGCCGACCAGCACCATGGATTCGAGCCAGGTGGGAAGCTGCCACGTGACGACATCGCCGGGACCGATGTCGTAGTCCGCGGCCAAGCCGGCGGCGGCCACCGCCACCCGATCCCGGTACTGCGCGAACGTCATCTCGCGCCCGATCTCGTCCACCGCCATGACCGCGTCGGGCGTGGCCGCGGCCCGCGCCTCGATCAGTCCCCACAGTGTCGGCGCTTCCAGCATGCGGCCCCCTCGTTGGTCCCGTTTCTGACGAGCCGTCAGCTTAGTCAGGCCCCCGACGCCGATCGTTCCTGCAAATCGCGCCCTGTAGGGGGGCCGGTTGCAGGAACGACGGGTGAATCGAGACGTCAGGGTGGGTCACGACCCGCCGTCGGGAACGGGGAGCCAGCGGTACCGCGTCCAGCCGTCGACCGGCTCGGCTCCGAGCGACCGGTAGAACCCGATGGCCGATTCGTTCCAATCGAGAACGGTCCACTCCACTCGACCGTCCGTGGCAGCGCGCACCGCTTCGAGCAGGTCGCGCCCGTGACCGCCGCCGCGGAAGTCGGGGCGCACGTACAAGTCCTCCAGCCAGATGCCGGGCCTTCCCACCCAGGTCGAGAAGGTCGAGAAGTACAGGGCCATGCCCGCCACCTCACCGTCGGTCGACTCCGCCACCAGGACACGCGCTGCGGGTGCCGGCCCGAAGAGGTGACGACCGAGCTCTTCGCGGTCGAAGGCGACCTCATGGGCGGCCTCCTCGTAGTGCGCCAGCTCGTGGATCATGGCGGCGATCTCATCGAGGTCAGCGGAAACGGCTTCACGAACGGGCATCGGCGGATCCTACGGGGTGTGTCCCGGTTGCCAGTCGGGTGGGGCCAACTCGAACCCGGCGAAGTCGAAGCCGGGCACGACGGTGCAGCCGACGAGCGTGAAATCACCCCGGGAGTTGGCCGCCTGCCAGGCTCCGGCCGGCACAACCTGCTGAGGCCGTTCACCGGCCATGAGGTCCGTTCCCAGCACTTGGAGTTCCCGGGTGACCCCGTCGACCGACACCCACAGGTCCAAGGGATCACCGGCGTAGTGGTGCCACGTCTCCGCGGCGTCGACCCGGTGCCAGTGCGAGCGCTCCCCGGCCACGAGCAGGAAGTAGATGGCCGTTCCCTCGGGGCGCCCATCGTGGGCCGTCTCGGCGCTCCACGTCTCGCGGTACCAACCGCCCTCAGGATGCGGAATCAAAGCGAGGGTGTCGATGATCTCGGCCGGAGTCATGGCCCCCAACGCTAGTGCCGAGCCGTCGCGGTCGATCAGGGTCAACGGAAGGCGGAGGCGAGGGCCACGGCGTAGGCCTGGGCCCCGATCTGCGTCAGGTGCACCCCATCGGCCACGAAATACTCGGGGTGGCCCTCGCTGACCGTGTACCAGTCGACCAACACGACGTTGGGCCGGCCTGTGGCCGCGACTCCGAGGCGCTGGTTGGTGAGTTGCTCCCACGATCGCGGCTCACGGGTGGTGACGAGCACCACCTTGTTTGCGCCGGCCAGGGCGTCGAGGATCCTGGTCAGGTCGCTCTCCGTGGGAGGCCCGTTCGTGCCCAGGTGCACGATGACGTTGGGGCGCAAGGCACCCACATTGGCCAGCGCCGGAATCAGTCCGGGGAGCACGTTGAACTGACGGCCCACTTCGGCGTTGATGAGGATGTTGGGGAACTGGTCGCGGACCATCCCCCTCGCCCCCAAGAGCACCGAATCGCCCACCGCGATCATGGCGTCGCCAGGGATCGGCACGATGGCCGGGGGCGACGGAATCGTCGGCGCGGGAGGCGCGGGCGCCACGGTGGCCACAACGGCAACCGCGGGGACCGCGGTCGTGGTCGGCGCCGCTGCCGTCACTGGGGGCACCGAGGTCTCATCGACGACATTGCCCAATGCATCGGTGGTGGCGCCGGCCAGGTCAACGCCGGAGATGCTGGTGTCGACATTGGGGCGAGCGTTGACCAGCCCGACGAGCAGCGCCGCCATCAACGCCAGGGCCAAGAACGCGCCCCCCACCACCTGACGGCGGGCCCGGCGGGGGAGCGGGCCGTCCGGCAGGTAGCGCCGGGCCCACAGCCGCCCGAGGGCGCCCTTGCGCACCGGCAACTCGATGAGCCGATAGGAGATCTCCGCCACCACCACGGTCAGCCCCAGGCGTAGCGCCAGCAGCGTTCCCGACGACATGGTGACGTCGAGCCCGGGGCGGGTCAGCACGAAGATCGGCCAGTGCCACAGATAGATGCCGTACGAACGCTTGCCGATCCAGACGAGGGGGCCGACCCCCAGCACCTTGGACCAAACCGTGGCGCAGGGGTGGACCACCGCCGCGATGGCGGCGACCGCGAAGAGATCGAGCAGCACGAACCCACCCCGGTAGAGCATGGGATCGAACTCGTTGGCGTGCGTCATCATCCACCCGATGCCGACGAGGCCGACCACGCCCACCACGTTGAACAGGGCCCGGGCGCCGACATGCACCTTGGCCCGCATGAGCCACGGCGGCGCCGCCACCGCCAAGGCGGCCCCCAGCAGCACACCGGCGGCCCGCGTGTCGGTGCCGTAGTAGACCCGCGACGGGTCGACACCGGGGTGGTAGAGACGAACGCCCCAGGCCGCCGAAGCAGCGGCCAAGGCCAAGATGATCACCAACAACCGGCCGCGCCGACCACGGGTCAAGCGCGACAGGACCGCCAGCACGATCGGCCAGACGAGGTAGAACTGCTCCTCGACGGCCAGAGACCACAGGTGGCGCAGCGGCGACGGGCGGCCGATGGCTTCGAAGTAGGACTGGCGCACGACGATCTGGTACCAGTTCGTCACGTAGGTGAGGGCCCCGACCACGTCGCCACGGATGCGGGCCGCCTCGCCGGGAACCATCAACAACCAGACCGCCGAGACCACGGCCAGCAGAGCAAACAGGGCGGGCAGTAGTCGCCGCGCCCGCCGGGCCCAAAAGGCGAGGTAGGCCGTACCGCCGGTGGCCTGGCGCTCGGCCATCAACAGCGAGGTGATCAGATACCCACTGATGACGAAGAAGACCTCGACCCCGAGGAACCCGCCCGGGATCCAGCTCACATCGCCGTGATAGAGCAGCACCGCGGCGACGGCGAGAGCCCGCATGCCGTCCAGCGCGGGAAGGTACCGGACCGATGGTTGGAAGGCGTCGACGGGCCGCGGCGGCGGAGCAGCCCAGCGCTCAGGGGTGCGTTGGGGCGCGTCTGATTGCGGGGTCGGCCAGGGCGCGACCCGGTCGGTCAGGTCGAGCGCACCGGGGTGCGTCTCGATGGAGGTGGTGTCGATAGCCATCAGAATCGGGAATGCGGCTCGCACGGGTGAACCACGAGCCATCGATCCTATCGACAACGTGACCCTGAACTGAAGCGGGATTGGTTGTAGCTGCAGCGACGTCGGGGGTGCTTCCGTCCGGCTGCAGGTCAGAATGGTTGCGGCAACTACTTCGTGGCTACGGGATGCACCGGGGCGCTGCAGCCGCCGGTGAACGGCTCGGGGTGGGCGGTGAAGAGGAATTCGAACACGCCATCCTCGGCGCAATCGGCGGCGAGACCCTCGAAATCGAAGTTCTGGCCCTGGATCTGGCCCATGTCTCGCAGGTGGATCATGTGGACGACCATCATCGCCGCCCAGTCCTGCGGGGGCCATACCTCGTACACGTAGGTGTCGGTGAACACCGCCCCGAGGTCGCGTTGGCGGATCCAGGCGATGGTGGCCGTGGACAAGCCGGGACTGTCGTGGTTGTAGGACTGTGTGTCTCCCTTGCGGAACAACCGCATCTGCCCGGTGCGAACGCAGGCCACGTCGCCGGCCACGAGGGTCACTCGGGCGTGATCGACGGCGGCGTCGAGGTCGTCGGCGGTGATCGCATAGCCAGGCTCCAGCCGCTCCACCCCGTGGACGGCGGCGACGTCCAACAGCACCCCTCGGCTCACGACCGGCCCCAACTTTTCGGCGCCGCAACGGGTCAGCCCGCCGGCTTCGGTGACGCTTGAAGCCGGGAACCCGTTGTAGAGCAGGCCGCCGTACGACACATGACCGATGGCGTCGATGTGCGTCCCGGCGGCCAGGCTCATGGTCACGTTGTCGTCGTTGAAGGCGGCATCCCCATCGACACCCGTATAGGTCTGGTTGATGGAGATCATCGTGCGCTGGGGAGCGATCCGCCCGGGCGCGCCACCCTCCTGGGGACTGGTCTGATCCAAGGGGATGGCGAGCGAGAGATGCCGTCCGCCGCGCACCGCATCGAGGCCCCGCCGAAGGGCGGCACCATCGATCAGGTTCTGCGTGCCGCGCTCGTCGTCGTCGCCCCAGCGACCCCAGTTGGAGACCGACGCCGCCAGCTCCTGGAGTTCCTCAGGCAAGCTCACCGACAGCCGTCCGTGACCAACGGTCAGCCGATCTGCAACACGCCGCGGGCCAGATCACCGTTGTGCATGTCGTCGAGGGTCTGCTGGATGTCTTCCATGGCGTAGGTCTTGGTCACCAGCTCATCGAGCTTGAGCCGACCGGCCAAGTAGAGGTCCACGAACAGGGGGATGTCCTTGTGGGGCCGGCCCGCGCCGTAACGGCAGCCCATGATGGTCTTGTCGTTGTACATCGAGCTCACCAGGAAGCTGGCTTCGGTGCCGAACTTGGGCACCCCCAGGATCACGCAGGTGCCCCCCCAGTCGAGGGCATCCACGGCGTTGCGGATGAGCGCCGGGTGCCCCACGCATTCGAACGACACATCCACCCCGTTGGGACAGATCTCCTTGACCGCCTCGACCGTGTCCACCTCGGCGGCGTTGATGAAGTGGGTGGCCCCGAATTGGCGGGCCAACGTCTCCTTGCGGGGGTTGGTATCGACGGCGATGATCGGCACCGCGTCGGCCAAGGCGGCTCCCTGGATGACGTTGAGCCCAATGCCACCAACTCCAACCACGAGCACACTCTGGCCGTGCGTCACCTTGGCCCGGTTGAACACCGCACCCACGCCGGTGATGACCCCGCAGCCCAGCAGCGAAGCCACCTCGAAGGGCACGTCCTTGTCAATGGGGACCGCCTGGCGCGCCTTCACCACGGTCTGCTCCGTGAACGCCCCGATGTTGGCGAACTGGAGGACCTTGCGGTCGCCCTGGCGGAAGGGCGCCGACATCTTGCCGATCGACTCCCGGCAGTGCGTCGGGTGGCCGCTGTCGCAGGCCGCGCACGCGCCGCAGTTGGACAACGTGGAGATCACCACGTGGTCACCCAGCTGCACGCCGCTCACCGCCGGTCCCACCTCGGAGACGATGCCCACGCCCTCGTGGCCAAGAACCACCGGCGTCGGGAACGGGATCGTGCCGTCGATCACCGAGACGTCGCTGTGGCACACGCCGGCGGCCTGGATGTCGACCCTGACCTCACCGGGACGCAGGTCGCGCACCGTCAGGTCGGTGACGACGCTCAGGCCGCTTTCGTCGAACAGGACACCCTTCACGCGGTCGCTCCTGAACTCGCAGCACCGGTGTTGGTGCCGGCCGGGCGGACGACGTGTCCTGGGGTGGCCCCGGTGAGCTCGCCTTCGATCACGATGGGTACTCCGTTGACGATGGTGGCATGGACTCCCCGAGGCAAAGCCGTGAAACGTGCGGCCCCACCGGGCAAGTCATAGGTCAGTCGCTTGGTGTCGGGACCGATGGTCTCGTCGAAGATCATCATGTCGGCCGCGTAGCCGGGCAACAGCATCCCCCGGTTGGCGAAGCCGCACAGGGCCGCGGGCACCTGGGTCATCTGCCGAACAGCCTCCTCGAGGCTCCACAGGTGACGGTCATAGACCCAGAAGCGCAGCAGGTAGCTGGACCAGTCGGCGCCGTCGTCACGGTCGAGGTGGGCACCGCCGTCGCTGACCCCGGCGATCATCGCCGGGTGCTTGATCGATTCGGTCACGGAGGCTTCCCACTCCGGCGTGAAGTTCTCCCACCGGAACCCCATCTTGAGGTCCTCGCTGAGGGCCAGGTCGAACATGGCGTCGGCCGGCTCGACGCCGAGTTCGGCGGCGATGTCGACGATCGAGCGCTTCAGGTACTTCTCGTTCTCCGGCCGGGTCACCTCGTCGACGTACATGACCTCGAAGTGCGGAGGGGGAATGGTCGAGCCCAGGTCGGGATCCTTGTTGGGATTCTCGACGGCGTGACGCAGCTCGTCGCGCACGGCCGGGTCGCGCAGATCGGCCAGGCGGTCGGCAACGCTCCTGCGCATCCAGTCGCGCCACGGCAACACCCCGTCGTAAAGCTGGGTGCCGCCTTCGAGCGTGAAGATCCGGTCGAAGGGATGGTTGCGCAGCAGAGAGAAGATGGCGGCGCCACGATCCGCGGCATCTTCGAGGAACTCCACGGCGTGGTCCCACCCGGCCCCGGGGGCGTCCACCTTGTTGCGGGCACCGAGTCCCTGGATCACGATCGGCAAGCGGCTCAGCTCGCCCAGCTCGATGAGGAGCTCCTCATCCTCGGCGTTGAGCCCGCCGATCGAGCTCTGGGGCAGATAGGAGATCGACCCTCCCCCGGCCAGACCCGTCTCCTCCACCAGCGCCTTGAGCTCATCGAGCGACGCGAACCGGCTGGGGATGGGCCGCTCGTCGCCGTCGAGTTGGGTGGGA
>Ga0209068_10000287_pt1 | contig 28782 bp, 24 predicted proteins | sample ColStrG_CSR_2012_FD_187200 | JGI IMG/M metagenome (GOLD analysis project Ga0209068, IMG submission 187200) | Freshwater sediment microbial communities in response to fracking from Pennsylvania, USA - Cold Stream Run_MetaG_CSR_2012 (SPAdes)... | ecosystem: Environmental > Aquatic > Freshwater >...
CATTGGCGGCAACTACGAAGAAATGCTGCAAGGAGCCGAAGAACCGCTGGCGCAGCCGACGGCGACATCAACCGGGGCGGGAGCCGCCGTCAAAAAGGCGCCGAGCAAAAAGACAAGCGTTGCGCCGGCAGAGGAACGGGGCAGCGCACTGCAGAAAATCGCCAAGCTCGACATCAGGGGCCGCATTCAGCTTGCCATGAAAGGCACCAAGGAAGAACGCTCCCTCCTCATCCGCGATGGCACCAAGATCGTGGCACTGGCGGTGCTGGAATCGCCCAAGGTCAGCGACGGCGAAATAGAGAAATTTGCCGGCCAGAAGAACGTGCTGGAAGCTGTGCTCCGCGGCATCCCGATGAAGCGGCGGTTTGCCAAAAATTATGCCATCGTACGCGCACTGGTCTTCAATCCGCGCACGCCGCTCGACCTTGCGCTGGGGCTCATGAAGAACATCCTGGTAGGCGACCTGCGCAACCTTTCCAACAACAAGGAAGTTTCGGACACGGTTCGCAAGCTGGCCACGAAGATGTTCAAACAAAAAATGGAGACCACTAGCAAGCGCTGATTTTTTTGCCTCAGACCACGTAGGGACAGCCGCCCTCGGCTGTCCGGTCGAGTGAAACTCGGCAGGTGTCTTTCGAAGGCTGATTGCGGAGCTTCGCTCCGCTGGACAGCCGAGGGCGGATGTCCCCAAGTGTTGATGCACAAGGCTGGCTTTCCCTGCAACCTGCGCACTACAATCCCTTCATGGCTTCCCGGCCAAACCCGGACCCCGTTGCAGACCTGCTGCAGCGCTCCCGAACCATCGCCGTAGTAGGACTGTCCAACAGCCCGCTGCGCCCCAGCCACGGGGTTTCCGCCTACATGCAGACCAACGGCTATCGCATCATCCCGGTGAACCCTAATATCCGCGGTTCACTGGGCGAGAAATCGTACCCATCACTGCTCGAGGTTCCGGAGAAGATCGACATCGTCAACATCTTTCGCCGGCCAGAGTTTGTGGAAGAGGTGGTCGATCAGGCCATCCGCCTGAAGATTCCAGTGATCTGGATGCAGGAAGGGATCGTGCACGAAGCGGCCGCGCAAAAGGCTCGCCAGGCCGGTATCTTCGTGGTCATGGATCAGTGCATCCTGAAAGAGCACCGGGCGCGTTTCAGATAACTAAAATCACTAACTACAAAGGACACCAAGGGCACAAAGGAGATCTCCATGGTCTCCTTCGTGATCCTTCGTGCCCTCTGTGGTTATTTTCTGTCCTGCTTTCTTACGCCTTCACGAAAATTACGGTGGCGTCGTCATGCAGGCCCTCGCCATTCGCGAAGGCTCGTACGTCGGCCAGAATGCTCTCCGCACATGCATCGGGCCGCAAGACATGGTCACGAATCCGCTCCGCGCCATACTCCTCGTCCGTCCCGCCGGTGGCTTCAGTGATGCCGTCGCTGTAAAAAACCAGCCGCGAGCCTTTGGAAAGCTGCACCTGTCTCTCGGAGAATTCTCCCGACCCCAACCCCAGCGGCATTCCGCGTTCGCTATCCAAAAAGCGCGCGCCTTGCTCGTCCACCAGCAGCGGCCGCAGGTGGCCGGCGCTGGAAAAGGTCAACTCCCGCGTAGACGGATTGAGCACCGCGAGCAGCATGGTCACAAACTTGCCCGAGGGAAAATCCTCCACCAGTAATCGATTCAGCCGAGTCAGGACTTCTCCCGGACCGCTGCAAGTCTGCGCCAGGGAGCGCAACATTCCTCGGGTTGCGGACATCAGCAGGGCGGCTGCTGTGCCCTTGCCGGAAACATCGGCCAGCACCAGTCCCCAGCAGCCGTCGTCGAACGAAATGAAATCGTACCAGTCACCGCCCACGGCCCCCGCGGGGATGGATAACCCGGAAATTGCGAAGCCGGGGATGAAGGGCGAGCTTTTGGGCAACAGGGCCTGCTGGATTGCGCGCGCCTCGCGCGCCTCCACACTCATCTTCTCCCGCTCATGCCGTTCGTGCTGGAAGCGGCGGGCGTTGTGCACCGCTACCGCCAGGTGTTCACACAAACCCTGCAGCAATCGCACCTGCTCGCGCGGAAAGGCATCCAGTTCATGATGGGAAGCGGTAAACACTCCCACCAGTTGCGCATCCACGATCAGTGGAATGGCCACTTCAGAAAGCGTAGATTCCTCGCAGGCAATGTAATACGGATCCTTGCGCACATCCGGCGCATAACGCATCTGCCGGGTTGCGGCGACGTGGCCCACCATGCCTGCCTTGCCCACCTTCAACCGGAATCCCTTGCCGTGAACCGTGCAGCCATGGACAGCCGCCGCCTCCAGTTCGTCATGCTCCGGGTCGTGCAGATAGAGGTTGGCCTCGACGCAGCCGAAATCGCAGGCCACATCGTTGACCACCTGATCAATCAGGACATCGAGATCGAGGATCGAAGTGATCTTTTGAGCCCATTTCTGCAACTTGAGCAGATGCTCGACTTGCTCGAACTGCATGGGACGGACAGAAACGGGATCAGAGGTGACGGTTCTCGGACTGGTGGCCATGGGTACGGTCTCCCGCGCTAGTCTTCAGAGAGGAAAAAACTACTCCTTATCAGATGCCCGACCCTGGGCGCCGGATTCTGTTTTCGGAGTTGAGGAAACGCCTTTGGCTGCCTGGGATCGCCGCCGTTTGATCTCTTCGAGACGCTCCCGGATCCGCTTTTCCACACCTTCGCCGGTGGGTTGGTAGTAGACACGGCCGCTCAGGTTATCGGGCAGACACTGCATGTCAGCCACTTTGTCTTCAAGATCGTGGGCGTACTGGTAACCTTGGCCGTAACCCAGGCCTTTCATCAACCCGGTGGGCGCGTTGCGCAGGTGCAGCGGGACGGGGTCGGCAACGGTGCGTTCGACATCCCCCTGAACCTCGCCATAAGCGGTGTACAAGGCATTGGATTTCGGCGCAACGGACAAATACACCACGGCCTGCGCCAGCGCCAGGTTGCCTTCCGGCATTCCGAGAAAATCCACCGCGTCTCGGGCGGCCATGCATTGCACCAGGGCATTAGGATCGGCGAGGCCGATGTCTTCCACGGCCATGCGCACCACGCGGCGCGCAATGTAGAGAGGATCCTCGCCGGCTTCGAGCATCCGCCCCAGCCAGTAGAGAGCGGCATCGGGATCGCTGTTGCGTACGGATTTGTGTAGCGCCGAAATAAGATTGTAGTGCTCTTCGCCGGCCTTGTCGTAGAGCAGTACCCGCTTCTGCAGCGCGTCCTGGATAAGCTCATCGGTGATTTTCGCGCCCACTTCCTTGCCGTCGCGGCCGCGAGCCAGCGAGGCCGCCACTTCCAGCACGTTGTATGCGCTGCGCGCATCCCCGCTGGAATAGGCAGCAATTTTTTTCAGGATGTCCTCCGAAGCCTCCAGCTTCATGCTTCCTAGTCCTCGCGCTTCGTCAATCAGGGCGCGCCTCAGCAGCTCGACAATCTGGACTTCCGTAAGCGGCTTGAGCACGTAAACCCGGCTGCGGGAGAGCAACGCGGAAATGATCTCGAACGACGGGTTCTCCGTGGTGGCGCCGATCAGGCGGATGTTGCCCTTCTCCACATGAGGAAGAAACGCGTCCTGCTGGGCCTTGTTGAAGCGATGTATCTCGTCGATGAAAACAATGGTCCGCGTGCCGTACTGTTTCGCCCGCTCGGCATCGGCCATGACCTGCTTGATTTCCTTGATGCCGGTCAGCACAGCGGAGAACTCGATGAACTCGGCTTTGGTCATGCGCGCGATGATCTGCGCCAGCGTAGTCTTGCCAGTCCCCGGCGGCCCCCAGAAGATCAGCGAGCCGATGTCGTCGCGCTCAATCTGGGTGCGCAGGGGCTTGCCGGGTCCGACCAGATGCTCTTGTCCGACGAACTCATCGAGCGTGCGCGGGCGCATGCGGTCGGCGAGAGGACGAGTCCGGTCGCCGGGGTTGTCGCCGCTCGGAATGGTTGGGAACAGTCCCATAAGTACTTCACCACAGAGGCACAGAGGCACAGAGAAAAGCTAAGAGTTTAAAGAACCATCGCTTCCTCTGTGTCTCTGTGCCTCTGTGGTGAGAATTCTCACTGCTTTTGCCTCGCAATCTCGTACAACACGATACTCGTAGCGACCCCCGCGTTCAGAGACTCTACCTGCGAGGCCTGCGGGATCGCCACCACTTCATCCATATCTTTGATGAGATGGCGAGGCACGCCAGCGCCCTCGCTGCCGATAAAAATTGCGAGCGGTCTCGAAAGTTTCGCCTGATCAAGCGGCGTGCCCTTGTGCGACGCCGTTGCGACCAGGCGCAGCCCCAGCGCTTTCATGCGGTCGAGAGCATCCGAAAGTTTTGCCCGCACTAGCGGCAGCCGGAATACCGAACCCGCCGACGCACGCACAGCTTTGGGATTGAACGGGCTGACCGTGCCCTCGCCCAACACCACACCACCGGCCCCGAAAGCCTCCGCTGAACGCAGGATCGTCCCCAGATTTCCGGGGTCCTGCACTCCGGCGATGGCCAGCAGGGGGCCAGCCGAAGCCTTGGCCAGCACGTCTTCGAGGGAAAATTCCTTCCACCGCGCCAGAGCAGCCACCCCCTGCGGGGCTTCGCTGGGGACGACGCTGGCGAACAGCTTGTCGGGCAGCAGGAGGGTCTCGACCTGGGCGCCGAGTTGGGACAGCAGGCGTTCTGCCTTGCCTGCGCCGGTCTCGCTGAAAAAGACCGCCCGAAAACGCAGGCCGCTGCGAATGGCTTCTTCCATGATGCGCAGGCCTTCGATGGCGCAATAGCCGCTTGGGGTAAGCTCGGCGCCGGCAAAGGCCCGGCGAAGTTCCTTTACCAGGGTATTGTGACGTCCCTCGATACGGCGCAAACGCTGGTCTGTGGTGGCTGCCTTCATGTTTCGCGGTCCGTCCGCCTGGGAATGATAACTGTTCCGGTCTGATGACGACCAAGAGCTTTTAACCGCAAAGAACGCGAAGACAACTGCAGAGACCGCAAAGAAATTCGTCTGGACGTGAAACTGAACCGCTACCCCCTGTTCCTCTCGGCTTTAACGCTTTCCCATGTTATGTTAGCTTTCGCGATTTTAAGACTTCAGCGCTGGAAGGAATTGCGGTGCGCGTAGAAATCGTCAAGATTAATTGCGATAACCCGGAAGCTTCACTCATTCGATATGCGGCGGACCAGATTCGCGCCGGCGAAGTGCTGGGCATGCCCACCGATACTTTTTACGGCCTGGCGGCCGATCCCTTTAATTTGCGCGCCGTGGACCGCGTCTACGACATCAAGTCACGCTCCCGGCACAAGCCGCTGTCACTGCTGATTGCCGACGTGGACCAGGCGGAACAACTGGCTCAGCCCCTGCCGGAAGAGTTCTACGCCCTGGCACGGCGCTTCTGGCCGGGGCCGCTGACCATCATCGTGAAGGCATCTTCGCGGCTTCCCCTCAAGGTGACTGCCAACACCGGCAACGTCGCCCTGCGGATCCCAAAGGCCCCGATTCCCCTGGCAGTGGTGCAGGCGGCGCAGATACCAATCACTGCCACCTCCGCCAATCTGAGTGGCGAATCGGAGTGCACCACCGCGCTGGCGGTTCGCGATCAACTGCAGGGCCGCATCGCAATCATTGTCGACGGCGGCACCTCGCCCCGTGAGGTGGCTTCGACCATCGTCGACCTCACCGACGAAGAGGCCCGCTGGCGCATCATGCGAGAGGGCGCCATCCCCGCTCAGGAGATCTCTGAGTTCTTCGCGCAAGGATGAACCAGGCAGCAGACCGGCGTCGTCAAGGCCCGTGGCCCCTGTGGGTGGTAGCCGGGGCTGCGGCGGCGGTCGCGGTTTTTCTGGCCATCAGCAGCGTTCAAATCGTGCGCGAAGCCGGATTGGAGCAAATCCATCCTGCTGACGCCATCGTGGTCTTCGGCGCGGCGGAATATGCCGGACGCCCGTCCCCCGTGTACCGCGCCCGGCTGGACCATGCCTACGATCTGTTCCAGCGCGGCGTGGCGCCGGTGGTCATCACTACCGGAGGCGCGGCGGCAGATCCCAGTTTCAGCGAGGGCGGTGTCGGACACGACTACCTGATGCACCGCGGCATTCCCGAGGTCAGCCTGATCGCCGAAACCCAGGGTTCGGATACGGCTTCCTCCGCCGAACGGGTGGCCGTGATCATGAGCGCCAACCGGATGCACAGTTGTGTGGCGGTCAGCGACGCCTACCATGTGTTTCGCATCCGCAAACTGCTGGAGCACGAAGGCGTGCAGGTGTACGTGGCGCCGCGCCCCGATTCGCGCCCGCACTCGCTCTCGCAGCGTGCTTTGGCGGTGTTGCGCGAATCGGCAAGCTACGTGGCCTGGCGGCTGCATATCCCGGCGTAGATCGCGCGCCTGGAGTCCGTCCGATTCTGTCTCCCGACTCGAGGCCTTCCACGCAACTGTACCAAAGTGACTTCGCATAGCCGCCAGGCGGCGTCAGAATGCAGCCCCGGGCGCAAGCCCGGGTGAAAAGTGGGACGCGACGTAGCCCTGAAAGGGCGACAGAATAGATGCGTTACAACTCTTTAACCCTCCATCTTGTCCCGCGCCATCTTCTGCCGCACCAGTTCCTCCACTCTCTCGAACACTTCATCCTCAGACAACTTGGTGGAATCCAGCATGAGCGCGTCGCCGGCAGGGACCAGGGGAGAAGTGGCGCGAGTGCGGTCACGGCGGTCGCGTTCGCGGAGTTCCGCAGCCAGGGCCTGGGCGGCGGTGCCGCGGGCATTTTGTTGCTGCATTCGGCGCTGTTCGCGCACCACCGGGTCGGCGTCGAGAAAGACTTTCACGTCCGCGTCGGGAAAAACCTTGGTGCCGATGTCGCGGCCTTCCATGACCACGCCGCCACCCGCCCCCATTTCCTGCTGGCGGGCAACCATCCACTGCCGCACTCCGGGATGCACGGAGACTCGCGAAGCAGCCTCGGTCACGTCGGGTTCGCGCACCCGCTGGCTGACGTCGCGTCCGTCGAGCAGAACCCGGTTACCGCCCACGGTGGGCTCGATCTGAATGCGCGAATTGTGCGCCAGATTGACCAGCGCGGGCTCGTCGTCAAAGGAGATATCCCACTCGATGGCTTTCAGCGCCAGGGCCCGGTACATGGCCCCACTTTCCAGATTTACGTAGCCGAGTTTGCGGGCGAGCCGGGAGGCAATGGTGCTCTTGCCGACACCGGCTGGCCCGTCGATGGCGATGATCAGTTTGCGTGGAGAGGGCGTGGTCATCCCGGAAGGGAGTAATTGTACACGGTAGGGATGGCGTTTCTTCCTCTGAGGGACCGCTTCTGAGGCACCGATTCAAGGTCCCGGAGGGACCATTGATAGTAGCCCGCCACTTCAGTGGCGGGGTGAGCCAGTGCGCCGATGTTCGTGCCGAGGCACGCCCTGAAAGGGACCTCCGACGTTTGTGGAACATTTCAGCCGTCCCTACGGGACGGGCATCTTGACGGAACATACCCGGCGTTGAAACGCCGGGCTACTCTCAGGCGTCCCTCTGGGACGCGTTTGCATCACCACACCCGGCAGGCGTTGGCATGCACCATGGGTTGTCCCGCGCGGCAGCCAAAGGCGTGCGCGAATTCCGGCATGTTGCCAACTACGTTATTTACCCGGTACCGGTTCAGGGAGTGCCCCTGCGTCATCACCGCGGTGCGGGCCGACTCGGGACGATTGTCCCCACACCACACGTTCGCCCAGGACATGAAAAAAATCTGCAAGTCAGTGGCGCCGTTTGCGTCCTGCTGGTCAGGACTCTTGCCCTGGGCAGTCAGTGTGTTCTGCAGGCCGGCCAGAGCGATGTGGACACCACCGTTGTCGGCCGTATCTTCTCCGGCAGAAAGCTTGCCATTCTGTTTCACCCCTGCCTCGGGCACATCCTGGGTGTATTCGTCGGTGATGCATTTGTCGCGCTGGTCATAGTTGGCGGCGTCGGCCGCGGTCCACCAGTCTTTCAGGTTTCCCTCGGCATCGAACTTGCGCCCCTGATCGTCATAGCCGTGAATGATTTCGTGTCCGATCACAGCTCCAATCGCGCCGAAGTTTGCCGCATCGCTGGCCTGGGCGTCGAAAAACGGAGGCTGCAGGATGCCGGCTGGAAAGTTAATGGTGTTGTGCTGGGGATCTTCGTAGGCGTTGACGGTGGGGGGGGTCATGCCCCACTCCGTACGGTCCGCAGGCTGGCCGAACTGGGCCATGCGGCGCTTGATCTCAAACGCCGACGCCCGCTGCACGTTGCCCAGGAAGTCGTCGCGCCTGATTTCGACTGAGGAATAGTCACGCCAATGATCCGGGTATCCGATCTTGTCGACCTGGGCCGCAAGTTTGAGGTGTGCCGCCTTCTTGGTCGCATCCGACATCCAGGTGGCGGCGTCGATGTCCTGGTCGAGCGCAGCCTTGATGGCCTTGACCATCTGCAACATGCGCTCCTTGTTTTCCGGCGGGAAGTATTTGGCAACGTAAGCCTGCCCCACGGCTTCGCCCAGGTCGGTATCGGCATAAATGGAACAGCGCCGCCAGCGCGGCTGAAGCTTCTGGGTGCCGGCCAGCGTGCGTCCGTAGAAATTAAAGTTTTCCTCGACGAAGGGCTGGCTGAGCGAGGAGGCCATGGAGTCGAGGGTCGCCCACCGCAGATAGGCGCGCCATTGCTCGATGGAATGCGACTGGACCAGGGTTTCCATGCCGCGAAAGAAACTGGGCGCGGTGACCAGGTAGTGGGGCGAAGCCGGCGCCTGGGCGGCGGCAAAGTACCGTTTCCAGTCAAAGGACGGCGTCATGGCCTGGATCTGCTGCAGCGACATTTTGTTGTTCAGGTTCTTGGGATCCCGCCGGGCCACGATATCCATGGCGGCCTTGGCCAGTTCGGTTTCCATGGACAGGACAGTCTGAGCATCGGCCGCAGCCTGGGCTTGCGGTTCGCCGCTTAGCTCCAGCATGCGGGCCACGTGTTTCACGTACTTGTCGCGAATCTCTTTTGATTTGGCATCGTCGTTCAGATAGAACTCGCGGCCGGGCAAAGCCATGCCGGATTGATCCAGTATGGCGAGGGTAATGCTGGCGTCGTCGAGCCCGGGCTGGGAATAAATCCCGAATACCACTCCCTGGTAGGCAGCGTCGATGAAATTCAAATTGGCAGGGCGGATAACCTGATGGATGGATGCCAGAACTTCCGGCAGTTGGGACTTGTTCTTCATGCGCGCAATGCGGTCGAGCTCAGGCTGCAGCGGCGCAATGCCGGCCTGGTTGATGGCGTCCTCATTCATGCAAGCCGCATAGTAGTCACCCACCTTCTGTTGCACCGGCGTCCGATTCGGCGAAGGCTGGGCGACCTCTTCCAGTGTGTTGTGCACCGCGGCAATGTTCCACAGCGCCAGCGCGTTGAAGGTGCCCCAGCCTCCCTGATCCGGCGGAATGGGATTGGCCTTGATCCATTTGCTGCAGGTGTACTGGAAGAAGTCGGAGCAGGGGTCGAGAGACTTGTCCAACTGATCGATGCTGAAGTGCTCCAGATCGGGCGTTGCACTGGAGGACGGAGTGGCGGTTTGAGCGAATGATGCCCCGCAGAGGGCTAGGAGAACTGTCAAAAAAGCGCAAAAACGCATAAACCTACCTTCCCGAGCCAGGTGGCCTGTAGATAGACGTGTGAGTGTTCAAATGGTAAGTGAACTCCAAGCCAGTGTCATCCTGAGCGAAGTAGGCCCATTCGCTTGCGAATGGGTTGACGAAGTCGAAGGACCCCTACCAGTTTAACGTCTGTGCGTTTTTACGATGGAGCATAAACGGCGATTCCTCCTGAAGACCGGCAGCGCCGCCATGAGGGGTAGGGGTCCTTCGACTCCGCGACGGCTTCGCGAGGCGAAGCCGCCTACTCCGCTCAGGATGACAAACGGCCCGGACGGGCGGGGGCGCCCGTCCCCACACGGTTTGTGGGAGCCTTCGGCTGGGCGATTTGGATCAGGGAACGGTTGCCGGCACGGATAAAATCCAGCTCGCGGGCCGCCTGCAGGGCGTTGACGGCCTCCCGGACGCGCGAGCGGGGGACGAAGTTGCCGAAGAATGATTCCACCTCCTGCTGGTCGGCGGCGATCACGCAATCCAGATACTTGGAAAGCAGGGCCGACAATGCTTCTGCCACCGAGAGGCCCATGCCTTCGCGCACCGCGTCCGGAGCCCAGCGGTAGAGCACATCCCAGAACGCGCCTTCCTCAGGTTTGTAGTCCACACGGGTGATGCGCAACTTCGACCATAGCTCGCCCAGGGCGTGATCAAGGGCGACGAACGAGATGCTTCCGCCGAGGTCCTCGCGCATTTTCTGTTTGGAGATCGGCCCGGCGCGGCTGATCAGCTCAAAGGCGTCGCAGGCCAGTTGCGAATACTCCGAGCGCGGTTTGGGCTTGGGCGCCTGCCGGGGATTGCGCTCGCCTACCAGCGCGTAGAAATAAGGGAAGATCGAGCCCGCCACCAGGAACGCATTATTCTCCTCGAACTGGTTGGCTTCGTACGCGTCATGGTTGCGCAAGAGCCGGACCATGACCTCGGTCGCCTCCTGGGCGCGTGGATCGGCGAAAGCATGCTGCTGGGTGGGCAGGTTCTTGTCCGATCCCGTCCAGGCGCCGATGAAGGTGGGAGCCAGCAGCGGCGGCCGCATGGGATACATCAGGCAGAATCCCACCGACTCGACGAAGCGGTGGGCATCGTCAAGAGTGCGCAAGGGCGCACCGTTGAGGCGCCACTTCTCGCGGCGAAGCTGGTCAAGTTCGAGGTCAGTCATAAAAGCAGCTGTCAGCTTTCAGCTGTCAGCCATTCGGGTTCGCACGGCCAGATTAACTCTCGCATTGCTGAGAGCTGACGGCTGACGGCTGTTCTTCTAAATTCTCTTAAACGCCTTCTGGATATCCTTCAAAGAGTATCGCAGAACTACCGGCCTGCCGTGCGGGCAGGTCATGGGACAGTCGGTCTTGGCCAGTTCCGCCAGCAGCCACTCCATTTTATTTTGCTCCAGCGGTATGTTGACCTTGATGGCGGCGTGACAGGCGATGGAGGCGGCAATGCGAGCGCGGATTTTCTCAAGGTTCATCTGTTCCAGGTTCAGGCCCTGCTCTTCGCGGGAAAACTGGTCCAGCAGCTCATGCAGCATGTGCTCGACCGCGACGGGGTCGATCCCGGCAGGCGCGATTTTTACCGCCACGCTGCGGGCGCCGAAGGGTTCGACTTCGAATCCGTTCCTGGCCAGTTCGTCGGATATTTCGGCGAACGTAGCCTGCTGCGCCGGGCTAAGCTCGAGTATTAGCGGCAGCAGCAGGCGCTGGCTTTCGACTTTTTGCGCCGCCCGCTGTTTCAGAATTCTCTCGAACAGCACGCGCTCGTGGGCCACATGCTGATCGACAATCCAGAGCCCTTCCGGGTTAACTGCCAGAATAAAAGAGTCGCGGATCTGTCCCAGAGGCTTGAGCGAAGCCAGGGCCGGGGCGAGATCGCTGGGCGCTTCGGGCTCGTCGGCGATGGGCGGGGCGCATGTGTCGTTGACCACAGGTTCAGGAGCGCGCACCAGTGACAACGCCGCGTTGCCATCGACCGAAATGCCTTCGCCAAAGTAAAATCGCCCGCTGACGGGCGGTGGAACCGGCGGCTGCAAACTGAAGGGTTGCGATACGGCTGGAGAGTAAAGCGAGCGCCAGTCTGCCGTGGCGTCCGGCGAGACCGCGGAGCCTCCCGCCAGCGACGGACTGGCGCTGGGATGGGCGCTGATTTCGATTGCGAACTGCGGCACCGGGCGCGCTTTCATCAGGGCGGCGCGAATCGAGTCGCGCACGAAGTCGTGCATAACACTTTGCTGGCGAAAGCGGACCTCGGTCTTTGAGGGATGAACATTCACGTCAACTTCGCCGCTGGGCAGGTCGAGAAACAGCAGCACCACCGGAAAAACCGTGGGCGGCAGGATGTTGCGGTAAGCCTCGGTGATGGCGTGCTGGATCAGGCGATCGCGGATCAGGCGTCCGTTGACGAAGACGTAGATCGAGTTGCGATTGAGTTTCTGGATTTCAGGCTTGGAGACGAAGCCGTGTACGCGGAGTTCGCCGAAGGATGCGGGGGCTTCGCCTTCGCCGGTTTCCTCGACTGCGTTTTCGATTCCCGGCGTCTCGCGGGCGGGGGCGCCCGCGCCACACTTGGTTTCTTCTTTGCGGCGCCAGGGCGGGGGCTGGGGCAGGCCGATGCGCTCGAGCGGCTGCAAGGCCGCGATGGGGATGAGTTGGTCGAGAACTTCTTTTCCGAAGACCTGGTATACGCGCTCGCTGTAGCCGGCCACCGGCGGCGCCACCAGCATGGCGTTGGTAGCGGAATGTAACTCGAAATGCTTATCGGGATGAGCCAGTGCGTAGTGCGTCACCAGGGATGCGATGTGTGAAAGCTCGGTGGACTCGGCCTTGAGAAATTTCTTTCGTGCCGGGATATTGAAGAACAGATCGCGCACCGTGATGCTGGTTCCCGCGGGCAGCCCGGCTTCTTCCACCTTGAAGATTTTGCCGCCGTTGATTTCGATCACCGTGCCGGAGTCTTCGTCCGGGTCACGAGTCTCCAGGCGCAAGCGTGCAACCGAAGCGATCGAAGGCAGAGCTTCGCCCCGGAAACCGAGAGTGGAAACGCTCAGCAGGTCTTCCGCACTCTTGATTTTAGAGGTCGCATGGCGCTCGAACGCCAGCAGGGCATCGTCGCGGACCATGCCGCAACCGTTGTCGGTGATCTGGATCAGCTTTTTGCCGCCCGCCTCCACCTGAATTCGTATGCGCGTCGCTCCTGCATCCAGGGAATTTTCCAGAAGTTCCTTGGCCACCGACGCCGGGCGCTCCACCACCTCGCCGGCGGCGATCTTGTTAGCGACGTTTTCCGAAAGAACGTGGATTCTGCCCATGTTGCCTGTTGAGTTGAGTGTGAATCGCAGTCAGTGTCGCAGATGAAGGGCCGAGAACGCAAAGCACGAAGAGTCGAGTCGCCTCGAATCCGGACACTGACGGGGGTTTGGGGAAACGGGTTGGGAAAAGGCATTTGAGGGAACGGATCGGGGAAACGGGCCTGGGAAGGGCACGAGTTCACTCAAGATTGTTCACTTGACGCACGTAGCCGTCAAGTCGCATTCTGTCTCGGACTGTGGGGTTGAGCATGATTAGTTCAACCCTGCAAACCGAGGCAAAAGCCACCATTTAAGACCAAAATAAGGCCGTTGCCTCAGAGGCAATACGTGACTCTCGTTGCTGAGTTCGAGGACGAACTGCGCCTTTTCCAGATCAAAATGCGTAGGATCAAAGAGGCCCAGGGGGCGCAATTCAGGAGAGGGACAGGACATACGCTGAATGGCTGAACCTCCAACGACTACAGAGGGAAAGGCCGAGCGCGATGCTAAAGAACCCTCCAAACCGGAACAGTGATAGCGACAAGAAGCGAAAACGGCTCCCACTTTCCAAGGCAAGACAGATAGCCATTTTCCGACGCGACGGCTGGCTGTGCTGCTGGTGCAAAAGACCAGTGATCTTCGGGCCAGCGATGAAGTTGCTGGAACTGGAAGCGAGAAACGCAGGACAGGACGCATCGTTGGCCTACTATCACGCGCACTGGACGCGGGACGGAGCGCCGCTTCTGGACGAACTAGGAGCCGTGATAGACCATATTGAAGCCTTTTCGACAGGCGGCCCGGATAGCGAAGAAAACCTGATAACGGCGTGCAACAAGTGCAACGGTCGGAAAAGCGCCGCGTCGCTGGACGAATGGAGCAAGCGGCCAATGCGGAAGCCGATCAAGGGGAAGCACGGGGAGCCACAATGCTGGGACGGCCTGTCATACCTGTTCGTGGCCTTAGCAGAACGCAATCCTGCGATGCTGACCGCCGTAGAACGGGACTGGCTGATAGCTATCAAAAGCGCCCCAGGAGAGGCCCTAAATGCATGAACACAGCTTGCGTGAGATATACGACAAGACAAGCGGGCATTGTCATTTTTGCGGCGACCCGATTAAGTTTGAAAATCGGGGCTGGTGCGAGAAGCCTGACGGACACTGGGAGGTAGATCACGTCATCCAGCGCGACAAGGGCGGGGCCAAAGCCTCGGACAACTGTTTGGCCGCGTGTACGCGTTGCAATCGCTTGCGCTGGCATCGAACTGGCGAGGTATTGCGAGACTTGCTCCTATTAGGCGTAATCGCAGTAAAAGAGATAAAGGCCCATACTCAGATCGGGAAACAGTTAGAGCGATTGAGAAAGGCCCGACTAGACGAGAATGTCATACGGCGGGCGAAGCGGAAGGCGCGTTCTCAGCGGTCAGCTTTTCAAATGTCAGAATAGGCCCGGTAATCATGTGACGCAAGGTGTCCACAAACAGATCGGGGTTCTTGCGACGGTTGAAACGGAAGCTCATTTCGTCGAGGTAAAGCGGTCAAATGTTTTGCGGAGATTCGATGCCACGTTCCGATGATGCCGCGCTTCAGAAGAGAAAATGCGGACTTCACAGTGTTCGTGTGAATATAGCCATCAGCCTCGGATTTGGCAGCCGCTTCAGCGGCTGAGGTGTGCTTTGTGGAGTGCGCTCTGAGGTGTAGTGCTCTCCGCGGACCATACCCAGCGAACCGCAGCGGCTGAAGCCGCCGCTCGGGGCAAGATTCAGCGGCACGACTGAAGTCGTACCCTTCCCCGAGACGCTCAAAGACGTTAGACGAAAAACGCTAGAGCCGGAACTCGACCGAAAACGTGGTCTCAACCGCGGCCGGTTCGCCCCGCACCCGGTAAGGACGGAAGCGCCACCACCGGGCCGCGTCCATGGCAGCGGAGATCAGCCCGTCCGGGCCGCTCAGGGGATGCAGGTTCACAACGGTACCGTCGGATGCGATCACAGCGTCCAACGCCACCACGCCCTGCAGATTGGCTTTCCGCGCCGCCTCCGGATACACCGGCTCAACTTTATGAATCAGCAGGCGCTCCATTACCTCGGACGGAACCCGGGCAGCAGGCTGGCGGGCATGCACGTCCGTCCTCTCCGTGCGTGCTTCCAGTTGCCGCCATCCCCGATGCCATTGCCACGCGGACATCGACGCAACTACCAGCAACATGGCCAGCGTGACCACCTGAAGCCGGCGCAACGCCGGATTCGGCGCACGACGAGCCGGGTTCGCCCGGCGCACCTCCAGACCCGGCGCCCGCAGTGCAGTCTGGGCCATCGCAGTCTGGTTCAGCGCAGTCTGGTTCAGCGCAATCTGGTTCAGTGCGGTCTGGCTGTGGGTTTTCGCAAAAGCGGAACCAGCTGCCGCGGACTCGACGGTTGCCAGTTCGGGCTCAGTAACTCCTGCCCACTGGCGGATCATGACGCGCTGATCGCGGGAGAGTCCGAGAAACTCGAAGCCGCAGCGCAGTTGATTGTGGTGCCGGACCACCGCTTTGGTCTGCAACGAATGGCCCACATTGGGCAACTGGAATTCGACCGCGACCCACTCCCCGGTCTGAAGCTCCGCCGCCAGCACTGCCGCGACTCCGCCCTCGCCGATGTCGAGCGAACGCCCGGGAATACTGTTGGCCGAGCCCGAACGCAATACCGTAACATCCACCGGAACCGCGACCGGATAGCGCGGAATGCGGCGACGTACTCCGCTGAAGCCCGATGTCGGGTATCCCGAAGCGCTCATAGTTGCCCGAGTGGGAGCCGCAGGGTCGTGCGGAGGCACAGTCGAGAGCCTGAGGGGAGCGAAACCGGAAGCATCAGCTTCACGCCTTTTCGAACCCAGACTCGTTTCACTCCCAGAAAACGATAGCCCGGAGCCAGGCTCCGGGCCATATCAATTCCCGCCCTGCCCCTACGCGGCAGGCGTTTGCAGCTTGCGCATCGGCTAGGGCCAGCGTTTGGCGGTATCTTCCCACCCCGCGGCGCGAGCGGCCTGGGGCGCAGCACTGACAGCCGGCTGCGGAATTCGAATCGGCTGCTGAGTGCCAGTCGATGTGGCCAAAGTCGGCTTGTTGTCATTGCCCGCTTCCTTGTCTTCCGACAGAAGAGGAGCCGCCACCCGCAAAGCCTCAACCTCTTTTTCCAGCCGGGACAGTTCCAGCTCTTTCTGTCTCAGAACCTCATAAACATTCTTCATGCGTCAGCACCTGGAAGTCCTCTAGAACTTGGGACAATTAAATCGAACTTTATCAGTTGTCTCGGTTTTGTCAAGAAGGAAGACTGATTCGCGCCCTGAAGCCAGCGTCTCAACTTGAACGCAAACCCCTGCAACGACGTCATATACGGGAATTCGCAAGCGGCTGAGGCCACGTAGGGGCGGACGCCCTCGTCCGCCCTAGCCGAGCAAACGCTCGGCAGTTTGTTTTTTCCTGGGACAGATGGACCAATGGAACAGATGGACCAGTTGGAGATCGGTGCCAGGAGTAAAACCCAAGCGTCCCGGTGCTCGATTGTGAATCCACAGCGCGTGATTTTACATATCTCCTCTTAACCTTTCATAACTCCCAACGTCTAAGCCAGCAGAAAGACGAGCCTTCGCGAGCCCGATGGCGTGAGCCGGACGGAACGAGTGACGGTAAGAGACACCGGGTCACTCTTGAATGGAACTGACGCCCCGGGTGACTGCGTATACAGAATCACGGGGTAGTGCGACTTTGCGACGGGGCGCCGCAACGCGCACAGGTGGGGTGGCTGGTCAGCTCCAGAGGATGGATCATGGATATCGGGCGAAGTGGTAGCAATGGCGCCGGAAACAAGAACCTTCCCGGCGGTTCGGATCCGCATGTGCAGGAAGTCGTGAAGGCAGCCCACGAGGAATTGCGTCAACTGATGCGCCAGCGTGCCGAGGTGATGAAGCGCATCGGCACAGTAAAACAGACCATCGTCGGGCTGGCGAACCTGTTTGGCGACGAGGTCCTGAGCGAAGAGTTGCTGGAGTTGGTCGACCGCAAGAGCGGTGGCCGCCAGCCCGGCTTTACCAAGGCTTGCCGAATGGTGTTGATGGAAGCTTCCTGCCCGCTGGGAGCGCGTGAGGTGTGCGAGAAGATTCAGCAGCGCATGCCGCCGGTGCTGCTGCGCCACAAAGATCCGCTGGCGTCGGTCACCACGGTATTGAATCGCCTGGTTGAATACGGCGAAGCCCGAACCGTGGTGCGGGAGAACGGGCGCAGGGCATGGCAGTGGGTGGCAGATCCCGGCGACAGCGGCTTCGCTCCCGCCCGCGGCAGCGTCCCCTTGTCAGGACTGTGACCGGGTTGGGGTAATCAAGGGGACTGTGTGGGGCGGGCGCCCTCGCCCGCCAAATCGTAGGCGATCCAGACGGCTGCGCGCGGAAACAAGGGCAGGATCAGGCAGCAAACCGCAGCGGCTGAAGCCGACCGACTCCTACCCGACTGACGGCACGACTGGAAGTCGTGCCCTTCCCAAAACAATTCGTGCAGAGTTTCTAGTCTTAAAGATCAAAACTGCCGAGCTGCGCTCGGCCAGGGCGCGTCTAAGACCCGCCCCCACACGGTCCAATGCCCCCTAACAGTCTCTTATCCCGGCAGCAGCATGCCCTTTTCCAGATGCCGGGTCACGTGCGCGTAAGACGCTGCGTGGGGATCGTGGGTCACCATCACGATGGTCTTGTGAAAATCCTCATTCAGGCGCTTGAGGATTTCCAGCACCTCAGTCGCGGAGTGGCTGTCCAGGTCGCCGGTAGGTTCATCAGCCAGCAGCAGAGTTGGGTCGCTGACGATGGCGCGGGCGATGGCCACGCGTTGTTCCTGTCCGCCGGAGAGCTGTTTGGGCAAATGGCCGACGCGTTCTTCGAGTCCGACCAGCTTCAACGCCGTCATCACGTGATCGCGCCGCTGCTGCGCCGAAAGCTTGGTCAGCAGAAGCGGCAGTTCGACATTTTCGAACGCAGTGAGCACGGGTATCAGATTGAACGTCTGAAAGACGTAGCCGATATGCTCATTGCGCCAGCGGGCGGACTGGGAATCGCTGAAGCGGAAGATGTTTTCGCCCAGCACCAGCAGTTCACCCGCGGTGGGCCGGTCGATGGCCGCGATCATGTTCAACAGCGTGGTCTTGCCTGAGCCCGATGGCCCCATCAGGGCAAGGAACTCGCCGCCCGCAATTTCGATGGAAACATCGTCCAGCGCCTTGACCTCGAAAGCATCGCGCTTGAAAATCTTGCTGACGTTGCGGGCCTGTACCACCTTGGTCTGAGTGGCGGTATGCGGAAAAGTAGTAGCTGCGCTCATGACTGTCCTTTGATCTTGATTTTTTCGCCGTCTTTCAAATCCTGCGGCGCTGCGGTGATGACGTCCTCGCCTCCGTTGAGGCCTTGCACCAGCACGCCGCCGCTGCGTTGCGATAGAATTTTCACTTCCCTCGCCACCGCCTTGCCTTCGAACGACAGGAAGACGAACTTCTTTCCATCACGATCGTGAATCGCGGGAGTGGGCACAAAAACGCCCTGCGGCTGCGATGAACTTGCATGCTGGTTCTCGTCGGCCAGAAACTTGACCGTAGCGTTCATGTCCGGCCGCAGGTATGAGTCCGGGGTGAGGATTTGCACCTTCACCTGCACCGTGGCTTTGGCCCGGTTGGCCTGGGGTGAGATCTCCGCGATCACGCCGTCGTACTTCCGGTCAGGAAAGGCATCCGTTGTGACTACGCCCTTTTGCTTGGGACTAAGCCGGGCAAAATCGTCTTGCGCGATGTCGAGTTCCACCTGAAGATCGTTGAGATCGGCCAGGGACACGACCAGGCCCTGCGGACCGCCCTCGGCCGTGCTGGCAAATCCCGAGGTCACAAGCTCGCCTTTTTCTGCGGCCCGCTCGAGAATCGTTCCCGTGACCGGCGCTCGAATCAGGGTAGCGTCGAGCAAGGACTTGGAGTAAGCCGCCTGACCCTCAGCCTGCTGGAGCGCGCCGCGAGCGCGCGCGATCTCCTCCTGGCGCGGGCCGATCTTGGCCAGCTGAAAACCTTTGTCCAGCGAATTGACCCGCTGCTGGTCAGATTCGAATTTCGCGGTGGCGTCATCGAGCGCCTGTTTCGAAAGCACGCCTTCGGCCACCAGGTTGCGAGTGCGATCCAGGGCGATCTTGTCATTGACCAGGGTGGCCCGGGCTTCATCCAGATTGTGCTGCGCCTGCTGAATTTCCTCGGGCCGGGATCCGTTCTGCAATTCCTGAAGGTAGGCCCGCGCATTATCGGCAGCGCCCTGCGCTTGCTCGTACTGGGCGCGAAATTCGTCATCTTCGAGCCGCACCAGAACCTGGCCTTCCTTGACCTTGTCTCCTTTTTCGACGCCGATCCACTTTACCCGGCCCGTGACTTTGGAATTCAGGTTGATTTTGTGGTGGGCCACAATGTAACCGCTGGCAGAGAGAACCACGCCTCCGACTTCACTGCTCTGCGCTGAGGCGCGCACCACTTCTACCTCCGGAGCGTCGTGCGAGAACAGCCGGTAGGAGATCGTGACGATTCCCAGGAGAACCAGGAGGCCGATCCCGATAAGGATGTAGCGGCGCGCCCAAACCGGAGGCTCACCCTCGCCGCCAGTGCGCGCGTTGCGATCGATGCGCAGGCTTTGCAGGTCTTCGTGTTTTGCGTCAATAGGCATTTTCTAATGTAGTGGCGGGCGTCTCGCCCGCCCATTCGCCCGAAGGCGTTCCTAGTCTCGCAGGGCTGAGAGTATATCCCGGCGCGATGCGTGCCACGCTGGCGCAAACCCGCCCACCACTCCCATGATCAGGGCAAATATGACCGCCGCCATCACCACGGCCGGTGTCATCTGCAGGCTGAATACAACTTCACTGAACGTCACCTGATTTTGCGTCCCGGTAGTCATGCCGTTAAAGGGCAGCATCAGAATGATGCCCAGCGTGGCGCCCAGCAACGACAGCAGCAGCGATTCCAGCATGAATGACGTCAGGATGCTGGGACGCGAAAATCCAATCACGCGCAGGGTGGCAATCTCGCGCCCGCGATAGGCGACCGCGGCGTACATCGTGTTGGCGGCAGCGAAACAGGAGCCGACGGCCATGATGAAAGCCACGATCCAGCCTACGACCTTGATCGGGCCTCCCGACTTGGTTTGCGATGCATAGTAATCGGGTTCGAGCAAGCCATTCAGTTCCAGCCGCTGATCGTCGTTGCCGCGATTCTTCAGCGCCTGGGCTGACACTGAATCGGTCGCCCGCACCAGAACCGAAGAGTAGACAGTGCGTTCAAAATCAGTGACCAGTTGATTGATGTCGCCCCAGATTTCAGAATCATGGGCGGTGCCGCTGGCGTCGAAGATGCCGACGATCGGCCAGTCGCCTTTGCCGATGTGCACTACGTCGCCGATGTTCGCATGCTCGAATCGTTTGTTGATCGAACTGCTCACCACCACTTCCCGCTGTCCTGGGGTAAACCATCTCCCCTGGGTAATTTTGATCTGGGGCCGCATCTCGATTCCCAGCGGGGTCAGGAAGCGGGTGGTGACGTTGGTGTCGCCTGTACCGCCCTTGCGCGGCAGCACGACCACCAGAATGTCTTCGCCCGAGGCCAGGGGCTCGCCTTTGCTGTTCCTGGCGATGCCGGGCAGTTCTTTTAATACCTGAAAGGCATCCCGCGACACTCCACCGGCGGCCAGTTCCGAGTCTGAACCTTTACGCAGCATCAGCACATTCAGGGGGTCGCCGGTCGTGGCAAAAGCGCGGCCCAGGCCGGCCAGCAGTGCCATGATGAAGACCGCAGTGGCCACCGTGAGCGCGATTCCCAGGGCGGTCATGATGGTGAGGCTCTTCCGCAACCGGAGGTTGCGCACGTTATAGCTGAGAGGGATTGCCATTAATTTTCCTTCAACAAGCCAGCTTAGGACTTCCTTCGTGCAGCTTCGTGTCCCCGATGGAGCGACGGAATATTCACGCCTCTCACCCGATATGACGCAAGCCGTCCACGATGTTGACCTTCGCCGCGTGATAGGAAGGTATAAACGAACTGGCGAATCCCACTACAGCGGCGATCAGCAGCGCCACAAGGATAGTGACCGGAGTGACTTTCATCCCGGTAAACATTCCGCCCTGGCTTGCCATACCAGTCACGATGAAGTAGCACAGCAGCGAACCGATCAACCCTCCTACGACGGACAGGGAAACCGCCTCGCCCACGAACAATCCCAAAATGCTATTGCGGGTGAAACCCAGAGTTTTCAGCACCGCAACTTCCCGGGTGCGCTCGCGAATCGACATCGCCATGGTATTGGCCGACACCAGCAGGATGGTAAAGACCACGGCCAGGCAAATGCTCATGATGAAGGCCTTGATGTTGCCCAGCATCCCGATGAAGCCAAGCTGGAAAGCGTGTTCGGTCTCGGTCTTGGTGGGACGGTCGGCGTTGCGGAACGTCTCGTCAATGGCTTGCCCAACCCGGGTAACGGACTCGGGCGAATCGGCCAGGACGGCATAAAAGCCTTCGCTGCCCTTGAGTTTCGGGAAGCCTTCGTCAATGTAGTCCTTGTTGAAGTAGATGGACTGAGTTGGGTCGGGCGGCGTGAAGATTCCCCGGATCGTCAACTCCAGATTTACCGGAAAAATCTTGCCGGTAATGTTCAGGCGGTCACCAATCTTCCAGCCAAACTTGTTGGCTAGGCCCACATCCACGATGGCACCGGCCCTGTCATGCTGCCAGGCTTCGAGTTGGTCGGCGGGTATCCTGAATTCCGGATACACCTTCATGATCTCCTGCGGATCGGTGCCGAACTGGGCAAAGAAGTTATTTGGCTTATCGTCCTTATACTGCCCGCCAAACCATTGCTGGTTCACCACTTCCTTCACCCCAGGGATAGCCTGGATCTTCTGTTTGTAGTAGCTGGGCAAATTGAACACCAGCGACACTTTGTGGCGCACGATCAGGCGCAACGCCGACTGTTCGCTCGGCTTGCTGTCATAAAAACTGCGCCAGATGGTGATCAGAAACGTAAGCAACAGCAGCGAGCCGCCAATGCTCAGCACGGTCAGAATGCTCCGGCGCTTGTTGCGGAAGGCGTTTTTGGTGACAAAACGAGTAAGGGTCATCGCAAACTCCGGGAACCTACAGGACGGGAACGGCTGGGACCACTTGCCCAGGCTCCATAGGATAGACGATAAAGTCCGGGCCCGGCAACCACTCCCCGTCACAAAAACACAAAATTCAATCCTCTTAGATAAACATAACGTCCTGAGGGCTCTGAAAGTTACGGCGCAGGTGCCGAAAAAGTTCCGTAACAGCCCTGTTTTCTCTCCTCATCCCGCTCGGTTTGGGCCTTCGCGGGAAGATAGCCACGTCAATTGTGGGCCCGCCACAGCACCAAGGGGCGCCAAAGCCTACTTCTTCCGCGCCCCTATATCGCGAAAACGTTTCATCTCTTCGCTTGGACCGAAGTCCTCCAGCTCGAACAACTGGCGCACCTCAATTTCCGCCTGCGCTCCCTCGCCCACGGGATTAGGGAAGCGCTTGGTCCACTCGAGCGCCTCTTCCCTCGACTTAACCTGGATGAGGGTGTAACCGGCGATCAGCTCCTTGGCCTCGGTGAACGGCCCATCGGTCACGGTGCGCTTTCCTCCTGAGTACTTGATGCGCCAGCCCTTCGAGGTTGGTTGCAGCCCGGAGGCATCGAGCAGCACTCCCGCTTTTACCAGTTCCTCGTGGTACGTCGCCATTGTGGCAATCATCTTCTCCTCCGGCATTTTGCCCGCCTCCGTGTCCTTCGTGGCCTTGACCACAATCATGAATCGCATTGTTGTGTCTCCCTTCTTCTGGTTCAGTCAGGTGGCGGGTGAATCCCGCGTCTACTTTAGCGTCGAACGAGGGACTGCAAAATCGACAGGCCAGTCTGTTTTTATTCGGTCGTCAAACAAAAAAAAGGCCAAGGGACTGCGGCAGTATCATCGAAGCTGCTCCCCGGACCTGGCTGTGAGCTTCCCGGTTGCCTGTCTCTACCGAATGCACTAGCATGGCGCACGGTTTCCGATGTAGCGACGGGCGTCCTCGCCCGTCACCGCTGGGCTCATCGTCGACGGGCGGGACGCCCGTCGCTACATCGTGATCGGAGGAATATGGGCGTAACCGCGGCGCACCTCACGCACAAGGCCCTCACCGGTATAGACATTGCCATCATCACGATTTACTTCATCATCATCTTTGGTATCGGCTTTTACTTTGCGCGTAAGGAACGTACCTCGGCAGAATACTTCCTCGCCGGCCGCAATGTGGGCTGGTTCGCCATCGGGGCATCGCTGTTTGTCTCCAACATTTCCACCGAGCATTTCATCGGGCTGGCCGGCTCCGGCGCCAGTTCGGGCCTGGCCGTCGGATCTTTCGAATGGCTGGCCTGTCTGATCCTCCTGGTCCTGGGATGGGTCTTCGTTCCTTTCTATCTCCGGTCCAACGTATTCACCATGCCAGAGTTCCTGGAGCGGCGCTTCAGCCGCGGCTCCGCCATTTACCTGGCCAGCATTTCCATCATCGCTTATGTTCTGACCAAGATTTCGGTACATCTTTGGGCGGCGGCGATTGTGCTAAAGGGAGTTGTAGGCTGGAGCCCACTGCAGGCGGCGGTGATTCTCGTGGTGGTGACCGGAATTTACACCGTGGCGGGCGGACTTTCAGCCGTGATCTACACCGAGGTCGTCCAAACGCTGGTTCTTTTGACGGGCGCGATCGCGCTCACTCTGATTGGCATGCACCAGGTTGGCGGCTTCGCCGGACTGCGCGCGGCGGTGCCCGCGAGCTACTTCCATATGGTCAAGCCGATGAGCGACCCGGACTTCCCCTGGACCGGCATTTTTTTCGGCGCGCCGATTCTGGGCATATGGTACTGGTGCACCGACCAGGTGATTGTGCAGCGCGTGCTCTCCGCCCGGGATGAAGGCCACGCCAAAGCGGGAACGATCTTCGCGGGATTTCTCAAAATCCTGCCGGTATTTCTTCTGGTCCTTCCCGGCCTGATTGCATTTGCGCTGTTCCGGGACATGTTCACGATTGGGGCGAATGGCGTGCCGACTAACGGCGACATCGCCCTGCCGACCCTCATCCTCAATCTGCTGCCGACGGGACTTGTAGGACTGATGATCGCTGCGCTGCTGGCAGCCTTGATGGGCGGCATGGCGTCGGTTTTCAACTCGACGTCCACCCTGGTGACGCTAGATTTCTATAAGAAGCTGAAACCCGAGGCCAGCGAGAAGCAACTGGTTTTCATCGGCAGAATGGCGACCGGAGTCATGGTGTTGCTGGGAATCGCGTGGGTGCCTTTCATCACCCGCATCAGCGGCCAACTCTACATTTACTTGCAGAGCGTTCAGGGCTACATCAGTCCTCCCATCGCGGCCTGTTTCATCCTGGGAATTCTGTGGACGCGGCTTAACGCGCAAGGCGCCCTCAGTTCCTTGCTGACCGGGTTTGTGCTGGGCACAGTACGGTTCATCCTTGAGTTGGAATATCCCGGCGGCGCGGGTGCGCCTGATTCGATCCGCTGGCTGGTGTCGATGAACTTCCTGCACTATGCCATCCTCATGTTCGCCCTGTGCTGCCTGGTATTGATCGGCGTGAGCCTGGTGACTCCGGCGCCCGACCGCAAAAGGCTGGCCGGACTGACCTTTGCCACGGTGGACGAGAAGATGGACGTTACCCTGGTGCGCGGCATGGACTATAAGCCTGCGGCAGAGACTCCGCAGGAACATCGGCTCAATGTCATTTTCAGCCTGGTGCTGCTCGCCACCGTGATCGGACTCTGGTTCCATTTCCGCTAGATTGCTTTCCGGTTGATTGGGGATCCAGAAATGGCCCGCATCCGTAGCCTGAGGCCCAACGTCACCCGTGAAGAAGCCACCGAGCAGTTTTCTTCAGGGTTGACGGATATTCTGCACACAACCGTCTCCGGTCCGCTGAAATCGGTGGCCGACTTCTACGTTCCCTTCCAGCTTTTTCAGGTTGAAATTGTCAACGGTGGCAAGCGCGACCTGCGTTTATTTGGACAGGACGCGGTCAACGGCTCGCTCGACCTGTATCAATTCGAGCAACTCCCGGACCAGCGTGATGTGATCTGCCTGGAAACTCGCAATTGCTCGCAGCCACTGCTCGACGAAGCCGAAGCCAAAAAAATTGTGATCACGAAAGTACAGCGGCTGCTTTTCAGCACCGGTTTTTTTCGCGTGCGCGATTTAAAAATTTCAGTCGAGCCGGTCGCGGGAGAAATCTACATTCCCTACTGGGTAGGATTTCGCGGCCGCGGACATCAAGTGCACTTTGTCGTCATGGATGCAGTCCGGCGAAAGATGGAAGGCGCAAAGGTGAGGCAGCTGCTGCAGGCGTGGCTCACCTCCATCCGATAACTGCGTGTGTGGGTCCGGGTCTTCGACCCGGACAGGCGGTGCGCAGCACCGCTGTAGTAGGCGGCCATCAAGACTGCGGCCCTCTGGGCCGCTTGACCAGGTCCGTTCGACTTCGCTCGGGGCAAGCTCCGACCCGGTCCCACACAGACCAACCGGTCCCACATAAGCCAAACAAAACTCAGCCTGTTTCTCGGGTACCTTCGTAACTCCCATCCCTGATTCAGCCGGGCTATCCTAACCCTATCTTTTCCCCCTTGTGTCACACCGGGCATCCCGCCGCAGGGCTGCTTGGTTTTTGAGTTAACGGGGCTTAGGGAGCAATGGCCAACAAGATTGGACGTTTCGAAATCCTCAGCGAAATCACCCATTCGGAGTTCACCTCTGTCTATAAAGCGGCGGATCCGGAGAGCGGGCAGACGATCGCTCTGAAGACCATCCGGCTGGAAAAACTGGCGGATCAGGCATCCGTGCTGATCGAGCACATCCTGCAGGAAGCCGAAGGCACCAAGCCGCTCAGCAGCCACAATATTGCGCAGCTTCTTGGCCTCGAAGAAATCGAGGGCCTGTTCTGCGCCTCCATGGAATACGTGCAGGGCAACAGCATCGGCACCATGCTGACCCGCAAAGAAGGATTTTCCATCTGGGACCTGCAGGACATCGTGCGCCAGACTTGCCAGGGACTGGACCACGCGCACTCACATCACGTGGTGCACTACAGTCTGGAACCGGCCAAGATCATGGTCACCTGGGACGGTACAGTTAAGGTCCTGAGTTTCGGAATCTCGACCATGGGCGCGTTTACCTGCCAGGACCCGGGCAAGCCGTCCGAGTCTCTCCACTATGTTTCGCCGGAACAGCTGCGCGGCGATCCGGTCGATGCCCGTTCCAACGTTTTCAGTCTGGGCGCAATTTTGTACGAGATGGCCACCGAGAACAAAGCCTTCCCGGGCGACGATGCGGACCAGGTACGGCACGCCATCGCTGAGCACCTGCCCGTATCTCCGATCCAGATCAACAAAAAGATTCATCCTGTGTTGAGTGAAGTGATCATGAAGGCGTTGTGCAAGGCGCCGGAAGATCGCTATCAAAGCGGACAGGATCTGGTTAACGACCTGGAGCGGTGCAAGGAAAACACCACCAAAGCTGAGGCCAAGAAATCGGCGCAGCCGGCGAAGGGATTAAACGTTCCACCGGCGCCCAAGCCCGCCGCCGTAACTCCTCCCGCGCCCGCGCCCGCGCCCGCGCCGGCCGCCAGCGCGGAGCATGTTGAGCCGCCACCACCGGCAAGAGTGAGCGCACAGAGCGCTCCGAAGCCAGCGTACCAGGCCAAGGCCGCGGCTGCCGCGGCGGGATGGGAAGGTTCGGGGAGCAATTTCACAGTAGATTCTCCGAGAGCGCCGAAAGCATCTCCACCTGCGGCGGAAGCTCTCACTTCATTCCAGGAGCAAGCCAGCGCCGTGGCCGAGCCTGCAGAAGCAGCTTCGGAGGCGCCCACCCTTCACGTCGATCCAGCCATGCAGGAAGGGGGGAAAGGCGGCCCCAGTGGTCCGAGTTTTTCCGAAATCAGCGAACTGCCGCCGCTGAAAGAAACCTACACCCCGCCCCCGCCGCCGACTCCGCCCGCCGCGCCCGAGACCGACGCGCCGGCCGCTTCCTTTATCAGCAGGACACAACCGGAAAAGCCCAAGGTGCAGCCCCGGGAAGTGGCCCGGAAGGCGGTCACTGAGATCAGGAAGACGCCGCCTAAGCTGTTCGTGTATTCCATCGCCGGCGCTTTGGCGGTGATTCTGCTGGTTGTGGGCATGATCGCCTACCACATTCATTCGGAAAATTCTGCCGATGACAGTTCGGCCGAGCAGCAGCCCGCCGCAGCCCAGCCGTCCAGCGGAAGCGCCAAGCCGGAGTGGAATGCTGCCCAGCCTCCAGCGGTCGCGCCCGCCCAGGCACAGCCGGAACGCTTAGCAGCCGCGCCCGAACGGGCGCCCGTCTCCGTAACCCCGAAGTACAACCGGAAGAAGACCAAGGCACCAGCAGTTTCCGCTCAGGTCACGATCCCCGGGCAACTGACCATCAATTCCACTCCGGAAGGGGCAGCGGTTCATGTGGATGGCCGCACGGACCCTAGCTGGGTTACTCCGTTCAATCTGCCCGGTCTATCGCCGGGGCAGCATACGGTGATCGTTGCGCGGGCAGGTTACACGCCTGAAACCCGCACCATCGACGTAGCTTCAGGCAGCAAGTCCTTTCTGGTAGTCCAGCTGGCGCAGCTTACCGCCACCGCTACAGTGAGCAGCGAGCCAGCCGGAGCCCAAATTTTCATCGATGGCAAGGACACCGGGAAAATCACGCCGGCACAGATTTCGGTAGACAAGCCGGGGGCGCATACCTTCCTGCTCCGGAAGCAGGGATACCTGGAGGAAACTTCCAGCGCGAATCTGCAGCCCGGTCAGGTATTTCACTTCGCACCCAGCCTAAAAGCGCTGGGCTCGACCGATGACATCAAAATCGGTGGTGGAAAACTCAAGCGGCTGTTCGGCGGCGGAGAAACCGCGGGCATGGGTGCGGTGAGCGTCAAGACCCAGCCCAAAGGAGCGCAGGTCGCGGTCAACAGCCGCATCGTGGACAAGTTTTCACCGGTGGACTTCTCGCTCAATCCGGGCACCTACGTGATCGACATCACGATGTCGGGATACAAGCGGATACATCGTGTGGTCGAAGTGCAAAAGGGTGGGAAGGTTGCGATCGACGAGACTTTGGAGCGCGAGTAGAGCGCGGCACCTGGCACTTGGCACTTAGCAACTAGTATCTGCCTCTCGCTATTTGATCGTGAGCCTCACTGATTCGCTTGGAAGTTATCCGGGGCATTTGCCAAGTGCCAAATGCCAAGTGCTAAATGCAAAAAAGGCTGCCAGCTTCGGCAGCCTTTTTCGCTGACTGAGAACCTCTAGAATCCCCAGCCTCGGCCTCTGCCTCCCCCTCGATAGTTCGCCTGGTATCCCGATTCATAGCCACTGGTGTATTGCGAGCGGTACGCGTTCTTATCGCCGTACTGGCTGTGGTAGCCGTGATCGCGGTTCCCGTTCGATCCCCGAGGATTAGGGTTGAACGGCTTGTTCTCGGCCATATCTTCGCGGGCGCGATAGCTGCCGTCGGAATAACCGGTGCTGTAAGCGACATCGCCGCCACCGCCATAGCCACCACCGCCAGGATAGCCGCGTCCAGAGCCAGGATAGCCATAGCCGCCACCGGGGTAGCCGTAGCCGCCACTGGGATAGCCGTAGCCACCGTTGGGATAGCCGTAGCCCCCGCTAGGGGAGCGGCTGGGATAGGGGTTGTAGACCTGTCCGCCACGATAGTAGCCATTGTCACGGTCATGGTCGCGGTCTCTGCGCCACCAGTCGTGATGTTCACTCTGCCCACGATCACGGTCG
>Ga0209068_10000288_pt1 | contig 28556 bp, 26 predicted proteins | sample ColStrG_CSR_2012_FD_187200 | JGI IMG/M metagenome (GOLD analysis project Ga0209068, IMG submission 187200) | Freshwater sediment microbial communities in response to fracking from Pennsylvania, USA - Cold Stream Run_MetaG_CSR_2012 (SPAdes)... | ecosystem: Environmental > Aquatic > Freshwater >...
ATGCAGCTCTCCTCCACGTCCGGAGACGTGGCGCTCGACCGTGCCGCATGGGGCGGCATCAACGGCTCGAATCCCTTCCCGCCGCTACCCAGCGACTTCCAGGGCCCCAACCTGGTGCTGCGCATCCGTTTTTACTACAACCCTGACGGCAAAGACCTACTGCGCTGATTGCACGAAAACACGTGGTGCACGAAAATACCTGCGCCGCGTCATTGCTGCCGACTTCAGACCGATCCCCCGAGTTATCATGAGGTTAGGCCACTCTCCATGAATGAAACCCTAAGTGCCAAGCTGTCGGCAGTTGTTCTTCCCGATTACGACGGCCAACAGGTTCGGCTGGGATCGTTGTGGGCCAATCAGCCGTGCGTGGTGGCATTCCTTCGTCACTATGGCTGAATCTTCTGCCGCGAGCATGTCGCGCAGTTGCGCGACCGGGAGAAAGGCTTCTTGCTCAAAGGCGCGAGAATCGCTGCTATCAGTCTTGGCGACGCCGCTTACGCCCGGATATTCCGCGAAGAAACGGGCATAACCTTTCCTTTGTTGCTGGACGAAGCCCGCGTTGCCTACAACGCTGTGGGATTACAGAATGGATCGATCTTTCACCTGCTCCGCGCCGACAACTTCGCGGCGCGAAAGCGCGCGAAATCCGCTGGACACGAACAGCACAAACTCGGACGGAACCCGTTTCAGCTTGGTGGCAGCTTTATCTTCGGTCCGGGCAACGTCGATCTTTATGCCCACCTGAGTGCGACGTTCGGGGACAACGCTCCCATCGCGGACTTACTTGCCGCACTCCCTTGATAACAAGAGGTTGTTGAAAACGTCTGCAATTGTCATTTCGAGCGTAGTGAGAAATCCGCTCTCCTAAAGACAAACAAATAGCAGATTCCTCCGCCAAAGAACGGCGTTCGGAATGACGATCGTTCATTTTTCAGCAAGTTCCCAGAACCGCCTGCTACCACACCCTACAGCGATCCTTCTTCACCATCGGCGCATCCGCTTTGCAGTGAAACGCTTCCTGAAACTCCGGCATATTCACCACCACGCCATTGGCGCGATATTTATCCGGAGAATGCGGGTCGACAGTCGCACGCACGCGTTTTTCCTCATCGCGTTCGTTACTACACCAACTCTGACCATATCCGATGAAGAAGCGCTGCTCTGGCGTGAAGCCTTCTATCGGCTCAAGCTTCTGGTCTCTTGTGGCTTCTTTCCAGGCCGAGAACGCCAGAATCAGGCCCCCGAGATCCGCCGTATCTTCGCCCAGGGTGAGCTTCCCATTGATCTTGATGTCATCAATGATCGTGTAGCCGGAGTATTGGTCAGAGATGCAAGCCGCGCGCCTCTCGAATTCCTTGCCATCTTCCGGAGTCCACCAGTCTTTCAGGTTGCCCGTCGCGTCGAACTGGCGGCCTTCATCGTCGAAACCGTGCGTCAACTCATGCCCCACCGTGCCACCAGTGTTGCCGTAGTTCGGAGCGTCATCGCTCTTCGCATCGAAGAGCGGCGGCTGCAGAATGCCCGCCGGAAAGTTGATGTCGTTCATTTGCCCGTTGTAGTAAGCGTTCACCGTCGGCGGCGTCATGCCAAACTCGCCACGATCGACGGGTTGGCCTATTTTGGCGAGTTGCCGTTGATATTCAAAACGCGTGCCCCGGTTGCCATTGCCTGCATAGTCGCTGCGGACAACTTCCAGTTTGCCGTAGTCGCGCCACTTATCGGGGTAGCCGATCTTGTTGGCCATGCCATGCAGCTTTTCCAGCGCTTTCTTCTTGGTTGTGTCGCTCATCCACGGAAGCTGGTTCAAATCGCGCTCCATGGCTTCCTGGACTCCCTTGACCATCCTGGCGGCGCGCTGTTTCGCATCCGGACCAAAATACTTTTCAACGTAAACCTGGCCTAATGCTTCGCCGAGATCGCCATCGACTCCGCCGACGCATTTCTTCCACCGCGGAGGCATTTGCTCCACCCCTTGCAGGGTTTTGCTGTAGAAGTCAAAGTTCTCTTTTAGGAACGTAGAGGCGAGGTATTGCGCCTGCGAATGCACGTAGTGCCAGCGGAGGTAGGTCTTCCAATCGTTCAAGTCTTCCGTCTTCAGCTCAGCCTCGAGACCGCGAAAGAAATCGGGCGCGGTCACGTTGAGCGATGCGACCGAGGGCGTCCCGGTCTTGGCAAAGAACGCGCTCCAATCGAACGACGGCGTAATCGCCGTCAGTTCCGCCAGCGTCATGCGATGATCCAGGCTGTGCGGATCGCGCCGCTCGACGCGCGTCTGCGAGGCTTTCGCCAGCGCGGTTTCAATCCGCATCACGGTGTCCGCTTCTCTTTTGGCGACGTCGGGCTTATCGCTGAGCAGTTCGAACATCTTAGCGACGTGGGCGACATATGCTTTCCGCAGGTCAACCGATTTGGCGTCGTCCTTGAAATAGAAATCGCGGTCCGGCAAACCAATGCCACCCTGATCCACTCCAGCAATCTGTTGCGTCGAATCCTTGAAATCCTGCTGGGAGCTATAGCCAAAGAAATAGAGGGACACGTCGGGAGCGTTCGCGACCCAGGACGCCAACTCGCGCTTGTCCTTCAATCCGGCGATTTGCGCCAGTGTCGACGCCAGTGGCTTCGCGCCGAGGGCTTCCACTCCACTCTCATCCATGCAGGAGGCGTAGTAATCGCCAATCTTCTGCTGGTTGGAAGTACGCTCTGCTCCCCCTTTGGCTGCGTCTTCGAGGAGGCCGCGCAGTTGCAGCAAAGTCTCGTCCTGGAGTTTGCCGTAAGCGCTCCAGCTGGATTGATCCGCGGGGATCGGATTCTTCTTCTCCCAACTGCCGCAGGAGTATTTGTAAAAATCGGTGCAGGGATCGATGCTTTTGTCCATCGAAGTCACATCCAGAACAGACTGCTTAGGAGTGGCGCCTTGTGCCGCGGCGGAAGAAACGAGGAAAACGCTAAATAGGGCGGTCAAGAACAAACGCATGGGACTCTCCTGAAAGGTAAGACGCTAGAAATCGTAAGTCGTCAGCAGACAATATTACCCTGAAGGGGTGCTGTTCCGGGCAATCCATGCCGAGAGACCCTGCTCGCTCAGCTCGCCGGCAGCTAACGCCAGCATGGCTTGGATTGCATAGATCGGCTCGGATCGCAAACGATAGCCGTTCATCGCGAGGAACAGACCGATCGACAAGAACGACGCTCTCTTATTTCCATCCACGAAAGCATGATTCCGTGCCAAGCCATACCCCAAAGAAGCCGCCAGATCCGCAACCGTGCTTGCGGTGTTGTAAGCCTGGGTGTTCTGAGGTCGGGCTAAGGCAGAATCGAGAAGTCCTTCGTCGCGCAGGCCGCGTGCGCCGCCAAATTCCGCCAGACTCTCTTCGTGCAGCAGGAGCAAAGCCTTTTTGCTCACCCACCCTATATTCTCGCCTCCGGGCAGATCATTCATTTCGCAAGCGCTTTGAAGACATCGCGATTTTCCTGCATGAACTTTCGTCCAACCTTGAGCTGCTCGTCAATGGCGGGATCGTAAGGAGTGAGCAAATATCCTTCCGGCGTCTCGATTGCGTAAAGCACATCGCCCTTGCCGACCTTGAGCCGAGTAAGCATTTCCTTCGGAATCACCGCGCCCGTGGAAGTACCTATGGCGGTTAGTTTCAATGCAGTCATCGGGAGCCTCCATACATATGTCCATTATAATGGCGGGAGAAGTCGTTGTTCAAGGAATCTATTATACTGATTCTAATGCACTTACATGGAAGCACTCAAGTCACGGGTTAGCTGGGGCGGTGGGATACGCCATCCGGATCAGCGCACGCTCCGCGAACGGCACATAGAGGAGCGTGGCCATGGCTGCAATAGCACCGCCAAGCCCTAGCTGATGCAAGATCAGGAACGGCGCGCATCCCCACAGAAGGTCAAGCAGCAACACCCCGGGAAACAGCCGACGGAATTTCTCTCCGAGAGGCTTCTGATCGAAAGCCACGCTCGACAGCAGATACAGCCGCAGCGGGATTCCGATAGAGGCGGTCAGCAACACGATCCTCACGATGGTTTCGGGCATCAATGGAGTCAGGTGAATTCCTGCCGCAATCCCGACTTCCTCGATCCGAACCAGCGCCAGAACGTAGAAAATCAAATACATAATCTGCAACAACGCGAACCAGATTCTCGACCAGATTCGATCTACGACAGGAAGGTCGTCGGTTGGGCTATTGCCGGATGGACTAATTCTGGTCGAACCAGTGCCGGTTTCGCGATCGCCGATTGCAACCGCGTTGGGGGCAACGTCGTCTTTTTGCGGAACAGAGGCAGGTGGTCGACTCACAGTGAGGTCCGCGGATGGCGGCGCCAAGCCCGGAGGGATCATCTCTTCCCAGCGCACAGGCGCGATAAAGCGATAGCCTCGCCGCGCCAGCGTCTCAATGAATCTCGAGTTGACGGCGGAGTCGTCGAGGGCGTCCCGCAGCTTGTTGACGGCGGTGTTCAGGCTATGGTCAAAATCGACGAATGTATCGGCGTTCCAAATACGGGTGCGAAGTTCCTCTCGAGTCACGACCTCGCCAGGTCGCTCCACCAAAGCAGCCAGTATCTGGAAAGGCTGCTCCTGCAGGCGAATCTTGGCGCCGCCCTTGCGCAGCTCTCCGGTTGAGAGGTTGGCCTCAAAAGTTCCAAAATATGCGACGCGCCCCGAGGCGCCTGGTGGCATGGATGACATACGAACGCGCTAGTGTAGCATCGCGGGCGATGTGGCGGACTTCGATCCCGGTCTCCCGATGCGCACCAGATGCGGAAGCCAAGCACGAGTTCTGCCCCGATTCCTGGAACGCATAGAATGTAAACGTGAGCAGCCCCACAGGAAAGCAGCCATCGGAAACGCCGACCCGACAGGCCTTGCGTACAGAGACGCGCGGCCTGATTTTAATCGCGCTGGCAATTTTCATCTTTTATCTAGTCCGCTATTTTCATTTGGTGCACGGGAGCGCGCACTAGTGGCCGAACGGCAACCGGAAGGCTTATTAGTCCAGGACCCGCCGCTAGTTGTCATCCTTGGCCCGACCGCCAGCGGCAAAACTGCTCTTTCACTCGCTCTCGCGAGACATTTTGACGGCGAAATCGTCAATTGCGATTCCGTCGCTCTCTACAAGGAATTCGATATTGGAACAGCGAAGCCAAGTCTCGAAGAGAGGTCACAGGCTCCGCATCACCTGGTCGATGCCGTCGAGCCTACTCAAACCGTCACCGCCGGAGAATACGCCCGACAAGCGCGGGCGGTTCTAACTGAGGTTCGCAACCGACAAAAGCTCCCCATCGTAGTCGGTGGAACGGGGCTTTACCTGCGCGCTCTTCTCGAAGGCCTTTTCGCCGGACCGCAACGTTCCGAAGAACTCCGCGACCGCCTGCGCGAGCTTGAGGTGACCAAAGGCTCCGTGCACCTCCACCGAATTTTACTCCGCCTTGACCCTGCGGCCGCGGCAAGGATCCACGCCAACGACACGCCCAAGCTGATCCGAGCGATTGAAGTCTGCCTCACCGCCAAGGCTCCTATGACGGAGCTGTTCGAACAAGGCAGCGCTCCTCTGACCGGCTTTCGCATTCTGCGTCTCGGGTTGAATCCGGATCGGCAAGCACTATATCAGCGCATCAATCAACGCTGCACAGAAATGTTCAACAACGGTTTGGTGGAAGAAACCGAATGCCTGCTAAAGAAATACGGAGACAGTGCGGCCCCGCTCGCCGCCCTCGGCTACAAACAGGCGACACAGCTTCTACGTGGAGAGCTCACCCGCGACCAAGCCCTCGCAGCGACCCAGCAGGCCCACCGCAACTACGCCAAACGCCAGATGACCTGGTTTCGCCGCGAGCCGGAGGTTCACTGGCTCACTGGTTTCGGCAACGACTCTACCCTCCAGCAGGAAGCGATCGGGCTTGCGGAGAACAATTAGCCCACGGCTTTTTTCACGAATTGCCGCAGTCCAACCGTCAGCAATAGAACGTCGAAGAAAACCAGCGCGCCCAGCACGGCCGCGAGCGGCAGGTGCGGAGACTGTGGCACGAGCGTGGCACGCATTCCTTCGCTCGCATACACCAACGGATTGATGAGCACAGCTTTTTGCAGGATTGGAAACTTCTCCAACGCGCTCCACGGATAGTACGCGCAGCCGAAAAAAATCATGGGCGTGATGACCATGCCGAACATCAACCCAATATGCTGCTGATTGATCGAGCAACCCAGCGCTAGCCCGCCGCAGGCCGAGAAAATCGCGATCAGCAGAATGATTACGGAGAAGGTTACCGGCGAACTGATACTGATCTCGACACCGGGCCGCAACACTAGCCAGGCCATGGGAATCACGACCAGGCCAGCGATCAGCGCCTGCAGCATTCCTGCAAAAACTTTCTCGATGGCGATCCAGGGCACGCCAATCGGGGCGAGCAGTCGGTCTTCGATTTCACGAGTCCATTGAAATTCCGCGATGAGTGGCATCGCAACTGCCCAAATTCCCGTGAAAACCATGCTGATCGCGATGATGCCCGGCAGCAGCAGGCTCTTATACGCCGGCGGCATATAGCCGCTGCTGACCATCACCCTTCCGAAAACAAAAACAAACATCAACGGCTGCAGAAAGGTTTGCAGAAAAAGCTGGATCGCATTCCTACGCGCCACGTGGGCATCGCGCGCCAGCATGGCACCAAAAGTTTTCCAGTTCAATCGCGTAGGCTCCTTCCGGTGTGGTGCAGGAAGAGGTTTTCCAAACTCGGTTCGGAAATATGAACATCCGACAATTCTGCGCCAGAACCTGCTGCCAGATTGGCAATCTCAGGAATCAGAGAACCGCCCCGGTCGGCATAGACATCGACTCCGGTGCTGTCTGCGGCACGCACCTCGCGCACTCCGGCCAGGGATTTGAAGCGTTCCAGCAATTCGGCGGTCTGATTTCCAAAACGCAAACGAAGGATGTATCCACCCGGGATCGACGCCTTCAACTCCGCGGGTTTACCTAAAGCAATGACCTTCCCGTGGTCGATGATCGCCAGCCGCTGGCACAGCGCGTCAGCTTCATCCATGTTGTGCGTGGTCAATAAAACAGTCTTCCCCGCCCGATGATATTCGCGGATGATCTCCCACAAAAGAATTCGGGTCTGGGGATCGAGACCCACACTCGGCTCGTCGAGAAACAGCACCTCGGGATCGTGCATCATCGCGCGCGCAATCGAAAGCCGCTGCGTCATGCCGCCGGAGAATCCGCGCACCATCTGGTGGCAGCGCTCAGTCAACTTGAACTTCTCCAACAAAGCATCAGCGCGCTCGTTCCTCAGCTTCGATCCGATTCCGAAGTACGCGCCGTGAAACACCAGGATTTCGCGCGCGGTCAAAGAAAAATCCAGATTCGGACGCTGCGGCACCACGCCGATCAGATACTTGACCGCAACCTGATTTTTCCAAACATCGTGTTCTCCAATCCACGCCTGCCCGGACGAGGGCTGTATGCGCGTCGTAAGAATTCCCACTGTCGTCGATTTGCCCGCGCCATTCGGCCCCAGCAACCCAAAAATCTCTCCTGGCAGCACCTCGAGAGAAAGCCCGTCCAGCGCCTGAATCTGCGTCTTCGGAGCCTTCCCGCCCGCCGCATCGGCGCGCGCAATAAACCCGCCGCCGGCCCCGGGAGGGGGAGCGGAACTGTACACTTTGCACAAATCCTGCGTACGTACGCCAACAGCCATAGGAAAAGCGTTCCTTCGATCTCAGGAGTTGCAAAACTTCAGGGCAGTATATCGCATGGGAGAATGATGAATCCATGTGTTGGCGGATCAACGAAAGACGAATCGAACGCGGAATCCTGCACCGATCCACCCTTCGCGTGTTCTGAGCGGAATCCAGAACAAAAACTGAATCCCATTGCAAGAATTTGCCCGGACAACGTTCCTTCCTGCGAACGCATCCCAGCAAAAATCGATTAGCATCAGGAGTGCCGCTCTTGTCATCTGCCACACGTCGAAGCACGCGGTTTGCATTTGTTCTTGCGCTCTGGATCTCTTTTTCCGGGACCGCGGCCCACGCCACCGACCTAACCGGCAAGATCACCAATGCCCAGGGTGGAGAACCATTGGGCAAGGTCCAGGTTGCGGTGCTGGGTACAACCCTTGTGGCCGTTACCGCGGCAGACGGCACATTCCGAATCGCGAATGCCCCAGCTGGAGAGCTCGCGCTCCAGATCAGCGCCGTCGGCTACCGTACGATTTCCGTGCCGTTCAAATCCCCGGTCGCCACGGAAGGCGCTCCCAACCAGGTCACCGACTTTGCCATCAGCCTGGTCCCTGACAACTTCCAGCGCAGGGAAAAAGTCGAGGTCAACGCCGACATCTTCGCATCTCCGGAATGGCCCGCCGTCGGTGATATGACGCTCACCAGCAGTGAGCTGCAGCAAACCTCCACCGTCCTCATTAACGATCCGTTCCGGTCGCTGCAAGCCATGCCAGGTGTCTCCGCCTCCGGCAACAACGACCTGTTCGCCCAGTTCTCCGTGATGGGCGCGCCGTTTGAGAATGTTGGAATTTACGTGGACGACGTATTTGTTCCCAACCTGCTGCACACTGTTCCCGGAGAACAAGATGCTCCAACTTTAAGCCTGCTCACCGGAGGCGATGTCGCTGATATGCGGCTGCTGCCCGTTGCTTATCCCGTCCGCTACGCCGATGCCGCAGGCGCAGCGGTCGTCATCCGCACCCGTGAAGGCGATCCCTCGCCGCCTCTGATTCACGCTTCCATCGGCATGGCCACCGGCGGCCAGCTCGGCATCAACGACCCGCATACAAAGGTACCTCCCAACACCATCCTGCTCGTAAACGGAACCAGTGACCTCGCCGTGGCCCGCGTCGGATGGAAGTGGGCCGCAAGCCCGAAGCTTTTGATGGATACGCGCGCCGCGTTTGTCCGCACCGGCGACTGGCAAAACGATGTGCAGACCACAGTGCGCAATCTTGATCGCGAATGGTCCGTCGGCACGAGCATCTCGTGGAGTTGGCGTCACAGCGCCATTCTGCAAACCGGGTACTCCTTGCGAAGGCCGCACATAAACTTTAGTGAAGTAGTTACTCTGCCCAACATGCCCCCGGTTTTTCGTACATTTAGAGGCTCGGACGTGCGTCAGGATTTCTATATTCAGAACTCGCAGCAGTTCTGGCATGAGCGCATCCGGCTTCAGGGAGGCTTGCGCTGGAGCAAACTGAATACGGAACGCGAACAACCAGTAACGGGCCAGTTGTCCGCGAGTCTGAATATTGCTAGCAACACCTCCGTTGAATTTGGCTGGGGCCGTTACGCACAGCTCCCGGATCGGGGCGGGGTTGGCGGCGCTAGTTTCGTTGGGAAGACCCTAATTGGTATAGCAGGCCTCCCCTATCGTTCGTCCCAATACATTGCCGCCGTCGAACAGAGACTCGGCGAACGTACCCGCCTGCGGATTGAGGCGTTCGACCGCCAAAACGAATCACGCGCGGATCTGTTCACCGAGGTGTTCATGCCGCCGCGCGGATTTCTCCTCACACCCATTGCGCGTGGAGTTGTCCTCAATCGCGACCATTCTCGTGGTCTCCAGTTTCTTCTCCAGCGCCGCAGCGAGAATCGCCTCTCCGGATGGATCGGATACACTTACGCGCAAGCTCGGTTCCGTTTCTATGCGGTACCCTTGCCATCTCCACTGCCGGTCTATGGCTTCGACACGCCCTACAGCCCGACGGAACAAGACCAGCCCCATACCGCCAACGTGTTTGGCAGCTTCCGCCTCACTCCATCCATTCGTTTGAGCGCCAAGGCTCTCTACGGATCTGGCTTCCCGGCTTTCACGTCGATTACGCCAACGCCCGTCCAGCGGGTTGGCCCCTACGAGAGACTCGACTTGCGCGGAGAAAAATCCTGGACGTTCCAACGTTGGAAACTCAGCCTTTACACGGAACTGCTCAACGTCACCGACCACGATAACCGCAGGTTTAGCGGCTCCTACACCGACCCCGTTACCGGCAAAACAATCATATTGACGAACCCCGGCCTCCCCTTCATACCCACGGCAGGCCTGGGCTTTGATTTCTAATCCGCTCACGCCGGGTTTTTTAATGATCCGCGGGACAAATCATTCGCGGTGACGACGTGATGGGCACGCTCCAACCTTGATACTAGACCGGTTCACAAACGAATTCTGGGCAGGCACGGCTCTTTAGCCGTGACAACCCAGCGACATAGATAGTACGGGCTTCAGGCCCCGAGGTAAGGTCGGCGGGTGGTCGGCCCTTCTCCACCGTGATCTACATTCTTCCGTGATCTACATTCTCTAGTGAGAACACAAGAGCGTGGTGGCCGACCCTGCAGTTATATTCCAAAATAAGAACGGAGAATGTCCCGTCAAAAAAGCCCTAAGCCCGACGCTTGCGCCCCTGACTCGACATCGCCGCGCGCAACAAACTGTTGATTCGCGTCTGATAGCCCTTACCCTGCGCTTTGAGCCATGCCAGAACATCCGCGTCCAATCGCACTGTCACCGGCTTCTTGATAGGACGGTAAAACTTTCCGACAATGCCGTCACTCCAGCCTTTGACCTCGTCTTGATCGGAAAGGTCGATGTCCCGCTCGCGCAGCGCAAGGAGTGCCGCGATTTCTTTTTCCTGCTTCTTAGTCATCTTGGTGCCGTTCATATTGTTCCCTTTCGCTCCGCGTCGCCCGACGGGCGGAAATGATTCGGATCGCCTCCTCGCCGTCCTCCTCGAACACCGTGTGCGCAACCAGCAGAACCACAACTCCGCCAACCAAACCCATCGTTTGCCAACGCTCCTCGCCTTCAACAACGCGATCGAGTCGGCTGAACACCTTCAAGTCTTCGAACACAAGAGTGGCAGTCTCGAAGCTGATCTTGTGCTTCGCCAAATTGCGCCGACTCTTCGCGGCATCCCAAATGAAGCGCATGGACTTACATATTTGTACATACATTATAGCGGTTACAAAACGATCAAACAAGCCCCATTTTACATGCGTAAGTCAGACCCCGCGCTGGGAACAAAGTCGTGTGCTATCAGCGTCCCACCCCTTCGCCGCAGCACTCCCGGCCTCTTACGCCTTCCGTGCGTCTCTGTTATTGTCGGCTGATGCGCCGGGGTTTGCCCAAAATTGCTTTCGTCCTGCTGTTTTCGCTGCTGGCCTTCACCATGGCCGCCGCTCCCACCGCAGCGCGAAGCCACCCGATCTCCACGCAAATCCGTCTCGATCACGACGGTGAAAAGTGGGCTGCGAAAACTCTGCGGAAGATGTCGGTCGAGGAAAAGGTCGGACAGCTCATCATGCCCTGGGCGCGCGTGCGCTTCCTGAACACTAAGAACCCTGAATACATACAGTTACGGGAGGATCTCCGCAAGTATCATGTAGGCGGGTTTGCCGTCAGCGTGCCGGTCGAAGGTTCGAAGCTCCTGTACAGCGAGCCTTACGGGACGGCTGCGCTCACGAATCAGTTGCAGCATGATTCCAAGCTCCCACTGCTGTTGGCGGCTGACTTTGAACGCGGCCTGTCCATGCGGCTGCTCGGAACCAGCGTATTTCCGCACGCCATGGCGTTCGGTGCGGCGGGCAAACTCGAGTACGCAGAAGCACTTGGACGCGTTACTGCCCAGGAAGCCCGGGCGATCGGCATCCACTGGAACTTCTTCCCAGTCGCCGACGTGAACTCAAATCCGGCCAATCCGATCATCAATACTCGCTCGTTTGGCGAAGACCCGCAGCAGGTTGGAGACATGGTCGCGGCATACATTCGCGGCGCGCACTCGCAAGGCATGCTAACGACCGCTAAACACTTTCCCGGTCATGGAGATACGGGCAGTGACTCCCATCTTGGCGTCGCCCAAGTCACCGGCGACCTGGCACGCCTCGACGCTGTAGAAATGCCTCCATTCCGTCAAGCACTTGCAGCTGGAATTGACGCTGTGATGGTCGCCCACGTTTCCGTGCCGGCCATTGATCCGGACCCTAAACACGTAGCCACAACGTCGCCCAAGGTCGTGCGCGGCATTCTCCGGGAAAAGCTTGGATTTAAAGGGATTGTCGTCACCGACGCGCTCGATATGGGCGCCCTTACCCGTCTCTACGCCGGACAAATCGGGCGCACCTGCGTCGACGCTTTCAAGGCTGGCAACGATGTCCTGCTGATCCCGGCGGATATCGACGCTTGCTTCCGATCAATGGTTTCGGCGGTCAAGAGCGGCGAGATTCCCAAAACGGACCTGGATGCATCGGTGCTTAAGATGCTACGCGCCAAGGCCTCCCTGGGCCTTCAGAAGCACCGCGAGGTCGATCTGACTGCCCTGCCCGACAAGATCGCGTCTCCGGACAACCTAGCGCTCGGACAGCGTATTGCAGACGACTCTCTGACCCTGGTTCGAGAGAACGGTAAGGTCCTGCCCATGCAGGTGGCGCGCCCAAATACCGGCACTGGAAAGAATGGAACCGATCCCGCCCCCCTGCCGTATCAGACAGTGGAGACGACAGCGAACCACGTTGTAGCTGTGGTCTTGACCGACGATGTTCGAGTCGAGTGGGGACGCGCTCTTGAACGAGAGTTGCGAGCCCGGGTGCCGGACGCGAATGTGATTTTTGTCGACCCTAAGAACGCTAAATCCATGACGGAACAAGTACTTAGCTCGATTGAGGAAGCGCAAACCGTGATTGCGGCGGTGTATCTGGTTCCGTCAGCGGGTAAACGCACCAAGGCGGGGGACCGAGCGACCAGCGCTGTTGGGCTGGGAGATGCGGCAGGGTCTTTGTTGCAGCAAGTCCTTACCCACGCTGGAGATAAGACGTTTGTGGTTTCGCTGGGTAGTCCGTACTTCATCACCGATTTTCCGGAAGCGCAGAATTATCTGTGCGCGTTTTCGAACTCAACGGTCTCCGAGGTGGCTGCCGTGAAAGCACTCTTCGGCGAGATTCCGATTCACGGGCATTTGCCGGTAACGATTCCGAATGTCGCGCAGCGAGGGGCGGGCCTCGAGAAGGCCGCTGCGCAGGTTCACGATGCCTCCGCCGATTCTGGAGATAAGTCCCATGGCCAACAGTAGCCGGTTGTCGATTGTCTTGAGTTCTCTTCTCGTTCTGAGTCTTTGCGTTCTCAGTCTTTCCGCCTGCAACGTGAACGTGAAGGAAAAGCACGACGCCAATGGAGACAAGGAAGTCACAACACAGTCTCCCGTCGCGAACATGCACATTGGACAGGACGCAAAGGGCGAGGACACCGGAATCCCGGTCTATCCGGGGGCCCGGTTGGTTGAAAAGGATGACGACGGAGGCAGCGAGCGCGCGAATCTGAACGTGTCCACGTCGCTGTTCGGCATCAAGCTGGTGGTGGTCAAGTACGCCTCCGACGACGCTCCGGAGAAGCTTGTTTCGTTCTACGGCAAAGAGCTGAAGAAGTTTGGCTCAGTTCTCGAGTGCCGGAGAGAAGGAAAGGGCGCGGACGTCGATGTCGACATGGGCGATTCTCCGAAGCACGGCGACGCCACGAAATGCTCTGGCGACAATAGAGGCCAAACCGTCGAATTGAAAGTCGGCAACAGCGACAATCACCACATCGTTGCTGTAACCCCCAAAGGCACAGGATCGGAATTCGCGCTGGTGTACGTGCGGACGCGGGACGATAAGACGATCTAGGCTCATCCTCAGTCTTGCCAGTACAAAATAATACATGCTATCGTTCATGTATTATGCGTGCCACCGAGAAAACCATCAGCTTTCGCGCTGTCGCAGAGATGATCGACTCGCTTGATTCGCTGGCCGCTGCGCAGGACCGCACTCGCAGCTATCTCATCAACGAGGCGATCACCAACTACATCGAGTTGCACGCTTACCAGGACGCGCTGGTTCGCAAGGGGCTTGCTGAAATGCGGAAGGGCCGCGTCGTAAGCCATGAGGAAGTCGTAAAACGGCTCAAGCGGACTGGCCGCGCGCGTCCTTGATTGAATGGACCGAGCAGGCGACCCGGCAACTGGATCAGGCCCACGATTACATCGCTCTCTCGAACAGCGAGGAAGTTGCCGACCGGATCACGATGAAGATCGTCGCGAATGTTCAACGACTGGGTGCGTTTCCCATGTCGGGGAGGTCAGGCCGGGTTCCGGGTACTCGTGAACTGGTCGTTTCGGATACGCCCTTTCTTGCAGCCTATGCCATCGATCATGACCGCATCGTGATCCTCGCCGTCTATCACGGCGCACAACAATGGCCGGAGGTGTTCTAGCCGAAGAATAGGCGGGCCATCCTGAACCGCTGGAAAGAAGCATTCCGATCTATCGGGGTTCGCGCTGCTGTATGTGCGGACGCGGGACGATAAGACGATCTAGGCATTGGGGCCACTTCCGCCTGTCCCCGGATTTCGTCCGAATTTCGTCTAAGTTAAATTTCAAATTCCAGGCTGGGAGATCCGGAGGTGTTCTAACTGCCCCGGGTTCCCTGTCAACCCCGCCCTTCTCTATTTCAACGCAACAACTTGCTCAGGCTCGAACAGGACTAAGGAACAGCCTGTGTATTCATAGCAGCCGAGGATGCCGCGGCGGAGGATGCGGGTGGGGGCGCCGTCGGGAGACTTAAGCTTGAAGTGAATCGAGTTCATGACTTGCTTCGAAGGCTTGAGTTTTTCTTCGCCGACGGGTTTCCAGTCGGCAATCTTGAATTCTGCGGCGCTCGGGTCCCACTCGAGGAGCAAGAACATCTCCGTGCTGGAAGTTCCTTTTGCGAAACGATCCAGTTTGAAGGTTCGGAGATTGGCGAGGTCTGGGTTGCTGAAGTCGAGGTTTTTGCTTTGCATTTTCTCGGCGGCCTGAACCTTGTGCTGTTTTTCGTAGACCTGTCGAAGATGGTCGGCCACATCGGCGCGTTGCACCAGCAACCAGGAGGCGTTGAGGAATTTTTCGGCTTGGTCGAAATTGCCCTGGCGAAAGTAAACCCAACCGAGCGTGTCCCAGAATGAGGCCAGACGGACGGTGTAGAAATGATCCTCGACCTGCAATTCGGCGAGCGTCAATTTGAGCGATATTTGCTCCTGGTCCTTAACGGCATGTTGAGCGTACTCCAAAGCCGTGGGCAGAAGTTTTCCGGCGTCCGCCATGGCGTAGGCAATGTCGTTGTAACTCGCGGGATTGGGGTCTTCGGCGAGAGCGGACTGGTACGCGGCGAGGGCTTTCGTCTCCTCACCGGACGCTAAATAGACGAAGCCTAGCTGGCTTTGAATACGCGCGTCATGGGGCTTGAGTTTAGCGGCGGCTTCCAATATTGAAACAGCCTCCGGAAACCGCTTGAGCGCCAATAGCGTTGAGCCTAAAAGCGATTGCGCCTCTGGATCTTCCGGAGCAAGCTTGGCGAGCTGCTGGAGGACTGGCAGGGCGTCGCCCAGTTTATGCTTGCCGAGGAAAGCCAGACCCAGGGCCTTATAACCGACAGGTTGTTGTGGATCGGCCTCGATGCCTTTGCGATAAGCTGCTACGGCTGCATCGAAATCGTTTTTGAACTTATAGATTTCGCCCAGCCAGAGCCAAGCCCGCGCAAACTTGGGATCCAGATCTAAGGCGCGCTGGAGCGAGCGAATGCTGCCATCGACATCATTCCTGGACAGGTTGTTACGCGCCTCGTCGTAGAGGCCTTCCGCTTCGTGATTCGTGCTATCGGGCAACTTCCAGATGTCGTCCTGATAGGAAGTGGCCTTGGTGGGTGGTTTCGACCCCATGTAGAGAGACACATAGGCGTCGTGATCGTCCGAGACCATTTTGCTGAATTTTTTATAGGACTCATAGTCGCTGACGGCGAGTTCGCGCCGCTTGAAGATAACGCGGCGATCGGTGGAGAGAACTCCATCCTTGAAAGTGGAGGAGGAATGGTACTCCGCAAAGCTCAGGTCGAGGTCGACTCGCTTGGGAATTTCGGCGGAGTAGCCTTTGGGAAGCTCGACTTCGGAGTTGAAGCGAAGTTCCTCGGGCGAACCAAGCCAGATTGTGTGCGCAGGGGGCTTATCGTCGTCTCCCGAATCGGGCAGGGCAATCGGAGGAAGCGGCGGGGAGATGCGGCGCTCTGACCAATCCGGATAATCCTTGCGTGTGTAGTTGTAGGCGAACCGGAAGGGCTCGTCGGTTTTTTCCGGAGATCCTGCGGTGACCTCACTGACATCACCGCCAAAACCGGCAGCCTGAGAGAGCCGCTGAGCGAGTTGTTGCCAATTGGTTAAGGGTACGTGACGGAAGGCGCTCCGGAAGAGAACTTCGAAGTCGTCGCCCTGGGTAATGCGCTCAATCGTGCCGTCGAGTGTACCCGCGTCACTCAATTTTGCTTTTGTGTGAAAGACCTGGAGCGCTTTCAAAGGCGAGTCTTCCGGAGTAGTGACGAGCGCGGGCGGCTTATCGGCGGTGACTACTAAAGCCGGCTTTCCTCGCAGCAGTGACACGAGATAGGCAAAGGGAGCCACCTCTGGCGTGGTGTCGAGCCACAGGAGCGAGGCGCCCTGCGGTACGACGCTGATCACGTGGTCGAACTGCGCGGGGGAGGGTACTTCGGGATCCAACTGGTGACGCGTGCTGATGAGCGCGGGGTATGCCTTGATGCCGGCAGCCTCCAGCAACGAAGCAAGCAGAGTGTGCTTGTCTTTGCAATCGCCGTATTGATTGTCCAGCACGTCAGACGCGGCGTGGGGTTGGTAGCGGCCAATACCGAAATCGATTCCAATGTAGCGAAACTTCGTGCTGACGTAGGCATAGATGGCGTGAACGCGCGCGGTGTCGTCGACCGCGTTCTTGGTTAACTCCGCCGCTTTGACGCGAATTTCCGGGGTTGGCTTGACACGTTCCGATTGCAGGCCGCCGTACCATTGGCCGACTTCCTCCCAGCTTTTGAAGCTGGAAAGCTCGACGTCGGGCGGCGGCAATTGTCCGCGCAACGCCTGATGCAGGGTATCCGCCTCTTCTTTTTTATCCTGCTCGGGGGTTTTGTGTTCAAGCTGCGTCCGGCTCCAGGTAAAGACGCGATGCGCCCCGTCTTCCGTGACGGCTGGTTGGGGCTGCGAACTTTTCCATTTCACTTGTCGGTCCCGCGGTATGCGAATCTCGAGGCTCTGGTGAAGCGAGATGGATTCGCGGGAGAAACTGAAAGAAAACCAAAACTGGCCAGGTGCGAGCGGCTTGGTAGTGCGAGAGCGCGTCTGGAACTCCAGGACATCGCCAACACTCAGACCTTTTACGGCGAGCTGTTTCTCTTTCTGGTCGCTATAGAGTGGAGCTTGGCGACTGACTTCCGACGGCATGTCCTGTACGCCGTCCGTCGGGGTGAGAACCAGAGTGTTGTCGGACTTGCGTACGCGGACGTAGTCAATCTCGACCGTCTGAGTCGCGTCGTAGGGGAAGCTGAGAATGCCCCAGCGTTGCACACCTGCGTCCGACTGAATGCGAATTTTGGCGCTGGATTCCCTAACACTGGTGCCATCGTTCTCGAAGGTGATGCGCGAGGAGTCTTCCTCGATGACGAATGCTTCTTTGGAATAGTCTTTCTTGGGGGAGTCTTTGGGAGCGGGGCTCTTGGTAACCGTTTGCAGCGACGGCGATTGCGCTTGCAGAACACAGCCAAGGATACCGAGGGCACAAAAGAGGGTCAGGCGACGCAAAGAATTGGTCATAAGCTGGAATGATCTTACCCCGGAATTCCCCTGGAGAATCCCTTGGAAACCGGGGGGGGACCTGGAAACTCCCTTGATTGGGATAACCACGGAAACCCGAGGGATTCTGGACGGAGGTGCTATAGTGTGGCGTTCGCAGAATCCGCTGTCCTGCAGAATGTTCGTTGCCGTCCCGAATCGCCGAGGGAACAATGAAGCAACTGCATTTTGTAGTCTCGCTTCCCAACAAGAACAGCTATCACCTGGAACAAGCCAACACCGCTAAAGAAGCCGCCCGGCAATTGGGCGCTGAAGTCCAAATCCTCACCGCCGACGACGACGCTCTCCTCCAGAGCCAGCAGGTATCCCAGGTCGTGCAGGCGCCGCCGGACAAGCGACCGGATGCAATTCTGTTCGAGCCTCTGTCCTCCACCGGATTGGTTCGCGTCGGAGAGGCTGCGGTCGCGGCGGGCATCGGATGGGTGGTGTTGAACAGCGATGTCGACTACATTGGCCGGCTTCGCGCCAACAGCAAGGTGCCGGTCTTTGGCGTGACGCGCGATCACTCAGAAATTGGCCGCCTGCAGGCGCAGCAATTCGCTGCTTTGCTGCCGCAGGGTGGTACCGTTTTGTATCTGCAAGGCCCTCCGACGAGTGCCGCAGCATCGCAGCGGGCTTCTGCTTTAGAAATTTCAAAACCTGCCAACATCAAGATCAAAGCGCTGAAGAGTCAGTGGAGCGAGGCCGACGCGCAGAAGGTTGTGAGCGCATGGCTGCGTCTTTCTACCTCGAAAGCTAGTGCGATCGACCTGGTCGGCTGCCAATATGACGGTCTGGCCATGGGCGCCCGCAAAGCATTCCAAGAATTGAGCGACACAGCTCAGCGCGACAGCTGGCTGCATTTGCCGTTTACTGGTGTGGACGGTTTGCCGTCGGAAGGACAAGCCTGGGTGAACCAGGGGATTTTGGCGGCCACGGTTGTGGCTCCTTCCACAACGCCGCTCGCGCTGAATTTGCTGGTGCGCGCTCTGGAAAGTGGAACGCAACCGCCGGAGCGCTCTTATATTGAGCTGAAGTCGTATCCTTCGCTGGAGGACCTGCGAGCCAAGGTCCGGCTGAGCGGCAAGAAATAGTTCGCACACATAAGCGGAAGCAGAAAGAAGAAGGCAGAACCATGAAATCCGTGAGACTTGCATTTCTGGCAGCAATTGCCATGCTTTCGATTTCGCACTATCTCTCCGCGCAGGAGATTTTGGCCAGCACTCCGCCGATGGGATGGAATAGCTGGAATAAGTTCCAATGTAATGTGGATGAAAACCTGATTCGCCAGACCGCCGATGCGATGGTGAAATCCGGCATGAAGGACGCGGGCTATCAATACGTCGTCATCGACGACTGCTGGCAAACTTCGCGTGATAAAGAGGGGAACATTGTTGCCGATCCGGCGCACTTCCCTGCCGGCATTCGAGCTCTCGCCGACTACATTCATGACAAAGGCTTGAAATTTGGCATCTACTCCGATGCGGGAGAGAAGACCTGCGCAGGTCGTCCCGCCAGCCGCGGACATGAGTTCCAGGATGCGCGACAGTATGCGGCGTGGGGTGTCGACTACCTGAAATACGACTGGTGCAATACGACTACGCAAGATGCCCGCGCGTCCTACGCGTTGATGCGGGATGCTTTGAATGCTGCTGGGAGGCCCATTGTCTTCAGCATCTGCGAATGGGGCACAGCGAAGCCGTGGCTTTGGGGTAAGGATGTAGGAAATCTTTGGCGCACCACCGGCGACATTCAGGATCGATGGGAAGGCAAGAGGGAATGGAAACCCGGCGATTGTTGCAATTACGGAATGCTCGACATATTGGACCAGCAAGCGGGATTGGAAGCGTACGCTGGGCCGGGGCATTGGAACGACCCGGACATGCTGGAAGTCGGCAACGGCGGTATGACGCTGCCGGAATATCACGCACACTTCAGCCTGTGGGCGATTCTTGCCGCGCCTCTCATTTCGGGCAACGATCTGCGGGACATGAAGCCGGAGATTGCCGAAATTCTGCTGAATAAGGAAGTGATCGCGGTGGACCAGGACAAGTTGGGCCGGGAAGGCCGCCGCGTGCGGAAAGATGGCGATCTCGAAGTGTGGGCGCGACCGCTCGAAGGCGGCAATCGTGCCGCGGTTTTGTTGAACCGGGGAACCACCGAGAAATCGATCACGGTGAAGTGGACCGATCTGGACTATCCCGGCTCGATGACGGCCGAGGTTCGAGATCTCTGGCAGAAGAAGGACCTTGGAAAGATGAAGGACGAATTTTCCGCACAGGTCGCGCCGCACTCGGCGGTGATGATTACGATCAAGCCGTAAGGACACGCTTTCTTGCCCACAACTCCGCTTGTGCTGTACCTTGCCTGAGTGGATCATCCTTGTTCAAGCTGCGGCCATGTGGTCGCCGACGGAGCGCCGTTCTGCGCTAGTTGCCGCGCTCCCCAGATTCGGTTTGTCGTTCCAGACCCGCCCGAGGCCGTGCTGACTGCACACATCCTGTCCGGGGAAGCTGCCTTGCTCAGTCCTACCCGGCTGCTCTGGTCCAAGGCCCTCTACTCGGCGTTCTTAGGGGGGGTCTTCTCTGCCTTGTTCATGAACTTCCTGGGCGGGCTACTGGGACTGGGGTTCATAGCCGGAGGAGTTATTGCGGTGTACGCCTATCGCCGTCGGGAACCTGAGGCGGTGTTAGGCCTCGGCTCCGGAGTGCAGCTGGGGGCTGTTTCCGGTTTGCTGGGTTTTGTCGTTTTTGGGGTTTTGGTAGCTTTGGAAGTCCTGTTAACCAAGAGCCAAGGCAAGGTGTATGGAAGGTTCCTGGATTTCATGAATCAGACGGCTCAGAACGCCGACCCGCAAGTCCAACAGCAGATTCAGGAGATGATTCAGCAGTTCAAGACGCCAGAGGGGTTTGTGCTGACGATGATTATTATGGGCGTTTCCCTATGCCTGATCTTCGTCTTTTTTTCGATCCTAGGCGGAGCGATTGGCTCCAGTATGACGCGGCGAAAGCGTAGTTAGCCGCTGCCGGGCGATTCGCTTCCTCTAGTCGCCCTCGAGCCGTCCGTCAAGTTGCTCCCAAGCCTTTCTTCCGCGTATGATCCTGAGTTCATGCCCAGCCGACCGGTTCAGCGCCCAGCGCACTTGCGGGAAAAATCCCAGCTCATGTCGTCCTCGGAAATCGAACGGACGCTGGTCCGGCTGGCGCACGAGATCAACGAGCGCAATAACGGAGTCAAAGACCTGGCGCTGGTGGGGATTAGGCGGCGAGGTGTACCTCTGGCACAGCGGCTCGGAAAGCTGCTGCATCGTATTGAGCACAAAGAGATTCCCGTGGGAACGCTCGACATTAGCCTGTATCGCGACGACTTGACTACGTTGGGTCCCAAGGCCGTGGTCAATCAAGGCGAGGTTGGGATTACTGTCGCGGACAAGGTCATTGTTCTTGTGGACGACGTGCTCTATACGGGTCGGACGACGCGGGCAGCGATGGAAGCGTTGTTCGTGCATGGGCGCCCGCGGCTAGTGCAGCTTTGCGTCCTGATTGACCGCGGGCACCGCGAGTTGCCGGTGGAGGCGACCTTCGTGGGTCGCAAGATTCAGACTTCCGACAGCGAAATTATTGAAGTGCTGCTCAAGGAAACGGACGATGCGGAGAAAGTGCTGCTCGTCGAGAAAGTAAGTTAAAGGGATCCGTAGGGGCTCTGGCCAACCTCATTCGACGTATGAAGACTCCAGCACGCGGCTCACTTCTGAGCATCGAGCACCTGCCAGTCCGGGAAATTGACGCCTTGCTGAAACTCGCGCGCAGCATGAAGCCTGCTCGCCCGCGTCCCCTGCTGCGGGGAAAGCGGGTTGCGCTGCTGTTTTACGAGACCTCGACTCGCACGCGTGCGTCGTTCGAGGTCGCCGCCAAAACGCTTGGCGCAATCACTACGCTGATTCAAACTTCTGGTTCCAGCATCGAAAAGGGCGAGTCCCTGCTCGATACCGGATATACCCTGACGGCGATTGGCGCAGACGTCATTATCCTGCGTCATCCGAACTCGGGAGCGCCGAATCTGTTGGCGCAACATCTGGATGTTCCCGTGATCAACGCGGGCGACGGAATGCACGAACACCCGTCGCAGGCGCTGTTGGACGCCTACACGATTCTGCGGCATAAGAAGAAGATCGCCGGCTTGCAAGTGGCGATTATCGGAGACATTTATCACAGCCGCGTGGCGCGGTCCAACATTCATCTGCTCAGCAAGTTGGGCGCGAAGATGACTTTGTGCGGCCCCCCTGAGCTTGTACCGGAACTGGCGACGACTCTGGCTCCGCGCGTACAGATCACGCGCCACGTGGAGGATGCCGTGCGCGGCGCGGACGTGGTGATGCTGCTGAGGGTACAGAAAGAACGGCTGGCTGGGCTAAAGCTGCACACTTTCGACTACATCGCACGCTACCAGATGACGCCCGCACGCCTGAAGCTTGCCAAGCGCGACGCCATCTTGATGCATCCCGGTCCAGCCATTCGCGGCATGGAACTGGAAGGCGATTTAGCTGATGCGCCGCAGTCCGTGATCCGGGAAGAAGTACAGAACGGCGTGCCCGTCCGCATGGCGATTTTGGCGCGAGCAGTGGGGAAAGCGCGATAGGAATTCATGTCTGAGAAATCCAAATCGAATAGTCTGCTGATCAAGGGCGGGCACGTGATCGACCCGGCGCTGAAGATCGATGCGCCGATGGATGTGCTTCTGCGCGATGGCCGTGTGGCGGAGATCGCTGAGCCTGGCAAGATTCGCAGCGGGGCAGACGCGAAGTTCGACGCTCGCGGCCTTGTGGTGGCCCCGGGGTTCATCGATTTGCATGTGCATTTGCGTGAACCGGGCCAAGGCTACAAGGAGACTGTCGCAACCGGAACCGCTGCTGCCGCGGCCGGAGGGTTTACCTCTGTTTGCTGCATGCCGAACACGAATCCGGTGATTGATTCCGCAGAGTGGGTCTCGTGGCTTTTGCATCCAGATCGTGGCGCCGTCGTGAACGTTTTTCCGGTCGCCGCCGCCACGCTCGCTAGTCGAGGCGCCACGCTTACAGATTTCCGCGCCCTGCATCGCGCCGGAGCCGTCGCTGTCACCGACGATGGCAAGCCTGTGCTCGACGACAAGGTAATGCGGGACGCGTTGCGGCTTTCGTCCGATCTGAACATCACGATTGTGCAGCACGCCGAGGACACACGCGCCACCGAGGGCTGCCCGATGCAGGAAGGGCCAACTTCCTTCCGGCTGGGATTACGCGGCAGCAAGGCTTCCGCCGAGGCGGATGTGGTGGATCGCGACGTGCAGCTTGCTCAGGCTTCCGGAGGGCGCTTGCACGTGGCCCATCTTTCCGCTGCAGATTCGCTGACAGCCGTGCGTCGCGCCAAACGCGCCAAGGCTCGCGTGACTTGCGAAGTGACACCGCATCACTTCACACTCACCGACGCGGACATCCGCGACTATGACACACGCTTCAAGATGAACCCGCCGCTCCGCTCATCTGCGGATGTGGAGGCGCTGATCGCCGGAATTGTCGACGGAACAGTCGATGCGATCGCAACCGACCATGCCCCCCACGCGGCGTATGAAAAGGATCAAGAATTCGACCGCGCTCCGTTCGGAATTACGGGACTGGAAACAGCGCTGGGCCTGGCGATCACGCGTTTACACAAAGATCGCCAGATCCCGCTGAGTCGCATTGTTGAGTTGTTCACGTCCGGCGCAGCGCGCGTTTTTGATCTGCACGGGCGTGGCACGCTGGCGAAGGGCGCGCACGCCGACGTTACGATCTTCGATCCGAAAAAACGATGGACGTACGATGCGACGAAATCTCTGTCGAAGTCGCACAATTCGCCGTTCGATGGCTGGTCGCTCACTGGGAAGGTTGTAGCGACCATCGTTAGCGGACGGATCGTTTACGAAGTCTGATCCCAACCTTCGAGCACTTTGCCGCGTACTTCGCTAGGAGCGCACGGGCGAGACACTGTGGTTTCGTGATTCTTGCTAGTTCAGGATCGCCATCTTCTTTCCGACTCTCTTCAACACATCCAACGCCTGATCGAGCTGCTGCCGTGTATGCGTGGCGGTCATGATTGTACGGATGCGGGCTTTGCCTTCCGGTACCGTCGGGAACGCAATGCCTGTGCCGAGCACACCTTCCATGAAGAGCTCGCGCGAGAATTCCATGGTCAGCTTGCCGTCGCCGATGATGATGGGGGTAATCGGAGTTTCGCTGGCGGGCGTCGTCACGCCGCCGATGTTGAAACCCAGCAGTCCGAGTTCCTTTTTGAAGTAGTGCGTGTTCTCCCAGAGTTTTTCCATCAGCTGAGGCTCTTGCTCCAGAACATCGAATGCGGCAATGCAAGTCGCAGCCACTGACGGCGGATGCGACGTCGAAAACAAGAACGGACGCGCTCGATGGTAGAGAAATTCAATGAAATCCCTGCTGCCGCAGACGTAGCCTCCGAGCACGCCAATCGCTTTCGAGAGCGTGCCCACTTGAATATCCACCCGGCCATGGACGTTGAAGTGATCGATCGTGCCGCGACCATTGCGCCCAAGAACGCCGGAAGAATGGGCGTCGTCGACCATCATGATAGCGCCGTACTTCTCCGCAGCATCGCAGAGGGCGGGCAGCGGACCGATGTCGCCATCCATGGAAAACACTCCGTCGGTAATCAGCAGTTTGCGCCCGGGAAGGTCTTTCACGCTGGCGAGTTGCTCTTCGGCATGAGCGGCATCTTTGTGGCGGAATACTAAAATCTTGGCGCGAGAGAGACGACAGCCGTCAATGATAGAAGCGTGGTTCAACTCGTCGGAAATAATGAAGTCGTCTTTCCCTAGAAGAGCAGAGACGGTTCCCGCATTCGCCGTGAAGCCCGACTGAAACACGACGCAGGCTTCCACATTCTTGAACCTGGCAATCTTTTCTTCCAGCTCCATATGAATCTTCATAGTGCCCGCAATCGTGCGTACGGCACCTGAACCCACACCGTATTTGCGGGTAGCCTCCAGTGCGGCTTCGCGGAGCTTCGGGTGCGTGGTCAAGCCGAGGTAATTGTTTGAGGCCAGGTTGATCACTTCCCTGCCGTCAAAGGTGCACACTGCGGCTTGTTCATCGTCCAGGACTCGCAAACGGAAGTAGGTGCCTTTCGCCTTCAACTCGTCGAGCTGGGTCGTGAGATAAGAAAGCGGATTTATGCGAGTCGCGGTCGGCATGATGGAAACCTCGGTTCGTGAAAGAATTGGATCGGCAACCGTTTAGTGTAATACCGAAGTCGAAAATTGGCTGAGGTCGAAAACCAAACTACGATGAGTCCCATCCCCGATTCCGAAATTCTCCGCCACATCCGTCGCCAGCCCAAGGCCACTGCGGGTTTCAAGCAGCTTGTGCGCGAGCTTGGCGTCAAAGGCCCCGACCGCCGCAATCTGGCCGAACGCCTGGAACAATTAGCGGCAAGTGGTCAGTTGACGCAGATTGACTCCGGCCGATTCGCCATCCCGAAGGCGGCGAAGAACCAGTTCGTCGGGCGCCTGAGCATGCATCGCGATGGATACGGATTCGTGATTCCGAATCGTTCGGACTTGGAAGAACCTCTCCGCAGCCAGCTCACAGGAGATGTGTTTATCGCGCCGCACCAGATTGGCTCGTCGATGCATGGCGACCGCGTTTTGGTGGAGGTCAGTAGTATGCGCTCCGATGGACGCAGCGAAGGACGTATCCTGCGGACTGTCGATCGGGCGCACGCCACCGTTGTGGGTACGTTCCATTATGGCGGCCGGCACAACTATGTGACGCCGATTGACGAGAAGATCACGCAGGACATTCTGATTGCTCCGGGAATGGAATATCCGCCGGAAGAGACCCACGAGACCAAGACTGCCACACCGCATCGGGTACTGGGCGAAGAGGCCGCTCGGCGCACGGAATGGGACGATCTGGAAGGCGTGGTGGTCGATGTCGAAATTACGGATTGGCCCAGTGCGACACAGAATCCTCGCGGCCGCGTCGTCGAGATTCTCGGTTACGAGGATGATTTCGGCGTGGATGTCGAGATCATGATTCGAAAGCACCACCTGCCACACCGGTTTCCAGCAGGCGTGCTGCAAGAGGCGGAATCGGCGTCCGAGATTATCTCCGCTCATGAACTCAGCAAGCGGCACGACTACCGCGATTTTCCCATCGTCACCATCGACGGCGAAACGGCGCGCGACTTCGATGACGCCGTGATGGTTCGAATCCTGGAGAACGGCAACTACGAACTGCAGGTTCACATCGCCGACGTGGCACATTACGTGACGCCCGGTTCGAAACTGGATCAGGAAGCCCGCCTGCGCGGCACGTCTGTCTATTTCCCGGATCGCGCTGTGCCGATGCTGCCACTGGAGCTGTCGACGAACATCTGCAGCCTTCGTCCGCAGGTCGAACGACTCGTTCTCTCCTGCACGATGGAGATCGACCATCAGGGAGAGATTGCCGGTTATGAGCTGAACGAGGGCGTGATCCGCTCGGCCGAGCGCATGACGTATACCGCAGTGAACGCCGTGCTGGAGGGTGATCCCGCGGCTCGACAACGTTATGCGGCGCTGGCCGTGGGGTTTGACCGCATGAAGGATCTTGCGCTTATTCTCAATCACAAACGGCAGCGGCGCGGTTCGATTGATTTCGATCTACCGGAGCCGGTGATTGAGTTCGACGAACAAGGCCTGATGCGAGGCGTTACTCGTTCGGAACGCAACATTGCGCACCGCTTGATCGAAGAGTTCATGCTCTCGGCCAATGAATGTGTGGCGCAGTATCTGGAGGCGCGGGTGCCATCGCTTTATCGCATCCATGAAAAGCCGGACGCCAAGCGCGTTTACGAATTCGAGGTCACGGCTGCGACCTGGGGATACTCATTGGGCGTAGGCTCGCTCCCGATTCGCCGGGTACAGCTGAAAGGCGACCGCCGCGCGGCGCAGGGTTCTGGCCGCCAGCCTCGCCCGATTGAAATTCCTCAGGAAGTACACGTAACGCCACGTATGTATCAGAAGCTGGCGCAGAAGATTCAGGGGAAACCGGAAGAACGCATCTTGAGTTTCCTGATGCTGCGGTCGCTGAAGCAGGCCAAATATTCCGAAGTCAACGATGGGCACTTCGCCCTGGCTGCGGAGGCGTACACACACTTCACGTCGCCCATCCGGCGCTATCCGGATTTGATCATTCATCGCATTTTGAAGGAAGTGCTGAGAGATTCGGCTTCGTATCAAGGCACGGCTTCAGCCGTGCCATCAGGACCCGGGAACCCCTGGGCTTTAGCCCCTGAGGAGCTCAAGCCTTCCAAACGAAACAAGGCGACGACGCACGAACAACCCGCGTTCACTGGCCCGATTCCCGTCGACGAACTCCACGACATCGCCGAAGAATCCAGCCAGACCGAGCGTCGCGCCGATGAGGCCGAGCGCGAACTCATGGAATGGAAGAAAGTAAAGTTCATGCAAGACCGCGTCGGCGAAGACTTTGATGGACTCATCATCAGCGTCACCAAGTTTGGCTTCTTCGTGGAACTGATCGACATGTTCATCGAGGGCCTGGTCCCACTTGCCACGCTGACGCACGACCACTTCAGGTTTCACGAAAACACCCGCCAAATCATAGGCCAGCGCACACAAAAAGCCTACAGCCTCGGAGACCGGATCAAGGTGCTGGTCGACCGAATTGATCCGGTGCAGCGAAAGATTCAGTTTGCCGTGATGGATGCGGAACCGGTGCGGAAGGGGAAACCACGGAAGAAGAAACGTCGATAACTCGATAAGAAGATTGGTCGGGACGGGCAGATTTGAACTGCCGACCCCTCGCACCCCAAGCGAGTGCTCTACCAGGCTGAGCCACGTCCCGACAGGAAGAAACCTGACTGAATCATCAGGTGGGGTAGACTCTTATTCTACACGAAGGGCGCGGTTGGACGGGGACTTCGCGTTGCCTAACACCTAGGCCGTTCTTCCGCGTCGAAGAGCAGATTCCTCAGGGCTGAAGCCCTTCGGAATGACAAAGTGAAAATATAAATGCCGCTACGCGATTGCTGGATAGCCGAGATAGCCCAGCATTTGCCGCGCAGCTTCGCGTCCCGTACGAACACAGTCCGGAACGCCGATGCCGCTATAGCCGTTGCCGGCAAGGGTGAGCCGAGGCGTTTCTTGCAAGATATTGCGAATGCGTTCCATGCGATCGAGATGGCCCACGCCATATTGCGCCATGGAGCCACGCCACTTGTAAACTCGTGCGGCTAGCGGTTCGGCTTCGATATTGAGAACATCCTGCAACTCGCGCCGCACGATCCCGAGAATATCCTGCTCCGAGAGATCGAGAACGGCTTCGTCGCGAGGGCCTCCCAGGAAACACCGCAGAATGCAGCGATTCGCCGGGGCGCGGTGTGGGAATTTGTTGTGGACGAAGGTGCAAGCAAGCATTCGATTGCCTTCGGTTCTTGGAACCAGGAAGCCGAAACCCGCCGGTAATGCTGCCTCGATCGTCTGGTCGTATACAAGGCCTACCGTCACGGACGAACTATAGCGGATTTCCACGAGTTCTTGCGCCAGCACCGGCGCGGAATGCTGAAGGAGCTTGGCTCCCGCTTGCGTGGGTGTGGCGAGAACAATCGCATCGAAACTCGAACCGCCTGCTTCTGTATTGACAAGCCAACCATATTCGCGGCGCTGCACCTCACGAATCGGAAGTCCAACGCGGAGATTCAATGGAGTTAGCCGTGCCGTCACAGCGGTCACCAGGCTCTGCATGCCATCGCGCAGAGAGGAAAAAAGTGGTCGCGGCGGACCTGCACTCGGTGGCGCCTTCCTGCGAGCGGCCAG
>Ga0209068_10000290_pt1 | contig 28360 bp, 24 predicted proteins | sample ColStrG_CSR_2012_FD_187200 | JGI IMG/M metagenome (GOLD analysis project Ga0209068, IMG submission 187200) | Freshwater sediment microbial communities in response to fracking from Pennsylvania, USA - Cold Stream Run_MetaG_CSR_2012 (SPAdes)... | ecosystem: Environmental > Aquatic > Freshwater >...
TGTCCCGCTCGGCATCAAGGACCTGTTCGCCACCCGCGATGTGCGCACCACCGCCTGCTCGCACATCCTGGACAATTTCGTTCCGACCTACGAATCGAGCGTCACCGCCAATCTCTGGCGCGACGGCGCGGTGCTGCTGGGTAAGCTCAACAACGACGAGTTCGCCATGGGCTCGTCGAACGAGACCTCCGCCTTCGGCCCCGTCATCTCGCCTTGGCGGCGCCGGGGATCGAATACGCCGCTGGTGCCGGGCGGCTCCTCGGGCGGTTCGGCGGCGGCGGTGGCGGCCATGCTGTGCACCGGCGCTGTCGGCACCGATACCGGCGGCTCGATCCGCCAGCCTGCCGCGCTCACCGGGATTGTCGGCATCAAGCCGACCTATGGGCGCTGCTCGCGCTGGGGGGTCGTGGCGTTTGCGTCATCGCTCGATCAAGCGGGACCCTTCGCGCGCACGGTGCGCGATGCCGCCATCCTGCTGACCTCGATGGCCGGTCACGACCCCAAGGACTCCACGTCCATCGATCGCCCCGTGCCCGACTACGAAGCGGCGGTCGGCAATTCGATCAAGGGCATGAGGATCGGCATTCCCAAGGAATATCGCCTCGACGGCATGGCGGCCGATATGAACCAGCTGTGGGAGCGGGGAGCCGGATGGTTGCGAGCCGCCGGGGCCGAGGTGATCGAAGTCTCGCTGCCGCACACCAAATATGCACTGCCGGCCTACTACATCGTGGCGCCGGCGGAAGCCTCCTCGAACCTCGCGCGCTATGACGGCGTGCGCTATGGGCTGAGGGCACCCGGACGCGACATCATCGACATGTACCAGAAGACCCGGGCCGAAGGGTTTGGCCGGGAGGTGCGCCGGCGCATCATGATCGGCACCTACGTGCTCTCCGCCGGCTACTTCGACGCCTATTACGTGCGCGCCCAGAAGGTGCGCACCCTGATCAAGAAGGATTTCGAGGATTGCTTCGCCGGCGGCGTCGATGCGATCCTCACCCCGGCGACGCCCTCGGCCGCCTTTGGGATCGGCGAACAGGGCGAAGGCGATCCGGTGGAGATGTACCTCAACGACGTGTTCACGGTGACGGTGAACATGGCCGGACTGCCCGGCATTTCGGTGCCTGGAGGTTTGTCGGCGGAGGGCCTGCCGCTCGGGCTGCAACTCATCGGCCGCCCGTTCGACGAGGCGACTTTGTTCTCGTTGGCGCAGGTAATCGAGGACGCCGCCGGTCGGTTCACGCCGACGAGATGGTGGTAGTCCGGCGAACCGCGTGAGCTCGGCCGCATGACCCTCGCCGAATTCAAACGCAGCGTGTCGAAGACGAGGCCGCCGTCGGGTCTCGCGCCCGCACTTACCGCGCTGTGGTGGGCGGCCAAGTGCGACTGGGAACGCGCCCATGCCTTGGTCATGGACGAAAGCAGCAAGGATTGCGCATGGATCCATGCCTATCTGCATCGCGTCGAAGGCGATCTCGGCAATGCGCGCTACTGGTACGGGCAAGCCGGCAGGGCACCGCAGGCCGGGCCACTACCGGCCGAATGGGATAGCATCGCGGAGGCGCTGCTGGGTGCGCCGCCCTCGCAATGACCGGCGCCGCCATATGATCGGGACCTGAATGAACGCTCAGTTGAAAAAATCGAAGCTCATCAAGGGCGCGACCGCGGACTGGGAGGTCGTGATCGGCCTCGAGGTCCATGCCCAGGTGACGTCGCAATCGAAGCTGTTCTCGGGCGCCTCGACTGCGTTCGGGGGCGCGCCCAATTCCCACGTCTCGCTGGTCGATGCGGCCATGCCCGGCATGCTGCCGGTCATCAACGCGGAATGCATCAAGCAGGCTGTCCGCACCGGGCTCGGGCTCAACGCCACGATCAATCTTCGGTCGGTGTTCGACCGGAAGAATTATTTCTATCCCGATCTGCCGCAGGGCTACCAGATCAGCCAGTACAAATCGCCGATCGTGGGCGAGGGCGAAGTCGCGGTCGCCACCCCGGACGGCGAAACGATCACGATCGGCATCGAGCGCCTGCACCTCGAGCAGGACGCCGGCAAGTCGCTGCATGATCAGCATGCCGACATGTCGATGGTCGATCTCAACCGTTCGGGTGTGGCCTTGATGGAGATCGTCTCGAAGCCCGATTTGCGCTCGGCCGAGGACGCGAAGGCCTATGTCGGCAAGCTGCGCACCATTCTGCGCTATCTCGGTACCTGCGACGGGGACATGGAGAAGGGCAGCCTGCGGGCCGACGTGAATGTCTCGGTGCGCCGGCCCGGCGAGCCGATCGGCACCCGCTGCGAGATCAAGAACGTGAACTCCATCCGCTTCATCGGACAGGCGATCGAGCACGAGGCGCGCCGGCAGATCGCCGTTCTCGAGGACGGCGGCAGGATCGAGCAAGAGACGCGGCTGTTCGACCCCGACAAGGGCGAGACGCGGCCCATGCGCAGCAAGGAAGAGGCGCACGACTACCGCTATTTCCCCGATCCGGACTTGTTGCCGCTCGAATTCACCCAGGCCTTCGTCGACGACCTGCGCGCGCAGCTGCCGGAACTGCCGGACGAAAAAAAGGCGCGTCTGGTGCGCGACTACGCGCTGTCGGTCTATGATGCCGATGTTCTTTGCACCGAGCGCGACACCGCCGATTTCTTCGAGCAGGTGGCGAGCGGCCGCGACGCCAAGGCGGCCGCCAATTGGGTGATCAACGAGCTTGCGGGCCGCCTCAACAAGCAGGGCATAGGGATCGCCGCATCGCCGGTGTCGGCGTCGCAGCTCGGCTCGATCCTCGATCTGATCGCGGCCGGAACGATCTCCGGCAAGATCGCCAAGGACGTCTTTGAGATCGTCTGGAGCAAAGGGGGAGATCCGCGCGCGCTCGTCGAGGCACGGGGCATGGCGCAAGTGACCGACCTGTCGGCGATCGAAGCGGTCGTCGACGAGATCATGGCCCGGAACCCCGACAAGGTCGCGCAGGCCAAGGCCAAGCCGGCGATGGTCGGTTGGTTCGTGGGGCAGGTGATGAAGGCATCGGGGGGCAAGGCCAACCCGAACGCGGTTAACGAACTGCTCAAGCGCAAGCTCGGCGTCTGACGCGCAGGAACGATACCGGTCGAACCGCAAGCGGCGGGATTGACGCGCCGAGCATCCCACGCGCGCCCGATTTCGTCGGTCCACGGGTCGTCCAATTCGCGAAAAATTGTCGTCGCCGCCTCGCCGCACGTCTCCAAAACGTCATCGCAAACGCCGCCGGCCGCGAATCACTTGCAGCCGATTCGCTCGATTCGGATCGAATCCGGGTAACCGAGGCGCCCGCATACGCACTTTTTCCATATTTTTTTTCACAGGCGATTCCGTCCGCCCCGAACGCCTCGGCAAAGCGTCTGCGGTGCTGCTCGCGCGTCGTTCAACCGCTTGAAGACACGTTTTCGTTTTGTTGATGATGTCGCAAAATCCCTTATGGAATCGCGGTTTCGAGCATTTTGAAAAAATTGCGCGCTATTGCGCGCACGACGCGCCGGAAAACGCGCGAGACTTCGCGCGGTCGATCGCGCGCGCACAACAGGTAGTGTCGAAAGGGCGGCGTACACGCTTCGTTAAGTGGAAAAGGTGTTTTTTTCTCCGCGCTGTAGTAATCGAAGAACAGTGCTTACGATCCCCGTGAGCACTGACCGACATCGCCACTCACTCATTAGCTAGGAGGGCAGCATGGCGAAGAAGCGTAAGACGAAGACGAAGACGGCCGCGAAAAAGACTGCGAAGAAGACCAAGCGCAGGAAGAAGAAGGCGTAGTTCAGCGCCGCTTCACAGTCTTCGACCTCTAAGGATGTCGACGACTGCGTCTAACGGGCCGGCGAAGGTCGAACAGCGAACCGCGCAATGCGATCGCCTTCGACGCGCCGGCTCCGGTCGACGGCAAGGGCGTCGGCGAGACAGGGAGTTCGAGCTTCACGGTATCCGGTGCCGCAAGGCCAGGGTCGGTGAAGTTGAGAGGCGGAAAAATTTCCGGCTCTCACCGTCGGCAGGATAATTTGCCGCCGGACTCGCGCTTCAGGTATCTCGCCGACGCCCTCGGCTTTTTGAAGATGACGCTTTTTGAAGATGACGATGCGCGTCTCAAAGATGACGATGCGCGTCAGCCGGCCCTGGTCCAGGTTGCGGCCTTGCAGACGAGACCGCCCAGAATGCAGCCCTCGAGCTTGATGGTGTTCGCATCCTGCAAAGTGAGACTGCCCGAATAGGTCTTGCCGTCTTCCGCATTGTAGACCTGCCCGGACCATTTGTTGGCGGTGCCGCTCGGCTTCATAGCGAGCACGATCTGCACGCCGATCATCGGCCGGCTACGCAAGCCGGAATCCGCATTGTTCTTGTCGGTCTTCGGCTTGCCGGCATCATCGTTGGCCTCCTTGAGCGAAACGATGGTGCCGCACAGAGCCGGGCCGCAAGCAGCGATGCGCACGGTGGCCTTGCCTTCCTCGGTTTGCCAGGTCCCCATCGGATCGGCGGCAAGGCCCGTGCCGAGCGAGACGCCGAGCAGGGCGGCTGCGATCGTTGCGGTACGCAGAAACTTCATTGATTTCCCCTTTGGTTCTTGCGGCCTTGGCCGCGAATGAGATGCCCGAACATAAACCGATTCCATTTTAGCCGGCAGACCCGGCGCTGCCGCGCTTCGTTGGCGTCCCGATGCGCAGGTCGGATACAAAGGCGGTGATATTGCGGCCACTTTCGGATCGGGCTGATCGCTTGTCTCCGCCACAATTCGAGACGCCGCCGCGCGCCAGGGAGGAATATCCATATCTGGGCCCCGTAGGCGTGCTTAACGATCCGTAGCAGCCCGGATCGCTCGATTCCGCGGAATGAATTCATGTTCGATTCATCGCGATCCTTAAAACACCCTTCAAATTTTCCTCTCATGATCCGTGCACTCGGCCGGGGGCTGAGCATGAAGCCCGCGTCACGTTCACGATCCGATGGACGAGCGCGGGGAGGGGAGGCCGACATGGCTCGCATCGACTTCGGGGATATGAATACGGCGGCGATGGGCGAAGCGCCTGCCGCCGATACTTTCTATGAGCTCGGCATGATGTATTCGATCGGACGCAGCGTTCCGGTCGACTACGTCACGGCGCACAAGTGGTTCAATTTGGCCGCCATGCGCGGCAACGAAGACGCCACGCGCCTGCGCCGTGAGATCGCCGACCAGATGTCGGAGGCCGAGATCGCCGCCGCCCAGCGCGCCGCGCGCGCTTGGCTCAAGGCGCATTGATCGGGCCTCCCGAGGTCGGCTCGGGTCTCTGTGACCGGCTACCTTGACCGGCCTCCCTGTGGCCGGTACGGATGCAGGATCCGGAGACGTGGCCGAGTGGCTGAAGGCGGCGGTTTGCTAAACCGTTATACGGTCTAAAGCCGTATCCAGGGTTCGAATCCCTGCGTCTCCGCCAATATTCCATCAAGTTGCGCTGGCTCGCAATTCTGCGGAGATCACCGAGTTTCCGCGGCGTCTTTGCCGCTTGCTCCGGCGCAAGCTGCACGGCAGCCGCTTAGCCGCCCATGATCGCACAGCGCCCCATACGGCGTCAGCGCGCGGGCCATCACGCGCGGCGTTCGCCCGCATCGAGGTTTTCCGCTCCCAATTCCACGCGCTGACCGGTCAGGCGCCACGGCAGCAGTGCGACCACGAACCCGATGGCCGCAAGCCCCATGACGATCAGCGCCCGCCGCGGCCAAGGGCCCATCGCATCGATGAAGGGCGGAATGTTCTTTCCCGGCGGCGGGTTGCCGATGAAGCCGTAGTTCGTGCCGAGCTCGAGATTGATCGGCGTCACCACCGCCACATAGGCCAGGCTCACGGCGATCACGCGTCCGACGTCACGCCAATCCGGTCGAAATCCCAGCACCGCGACGTCATAGATCGCGCTCGCCATGATGATCGTGTGCCCGGCCCAGAACGCCCAGAACGAAAGCAGCGCCGGCCCGTCGTTGAGCAAGGGCTGAATGAAGGCTTGCAGGGTGAGGGTGAATGACCAGAAATAGAGGGTTGCTCTCACCCACCGGTTGAGGGTCAGCAGCGCCAGCGGAGCCACCAGACCGTTGAAGTCGCAAAGGTGCAGCGGCAGACCGCCGTAAAGATCGAGCCCGTTCCAGTTCCACCAAACGATGTAGACGAACCAATAGCAGAGTGCGAAGAATGCCCAGAGCCGGCGCAGAATCGCCTCGGCGGCGCGCTCGCGCAGGGCCCGGCCCGCCATCGCAAGCGCCGCGATCGGCAGCGCGCAAACCGCGACCGCGAGAAGATGCAGGCTGCTGAACGGAACGAAGACTTCCCAGGTGCGCAACGGAACCCCGTGATCGACAAGATCCATGATCTGCCGCGCAGACCCACGGTGGCGAGGGGCAGAACGAGGCCGCTGTTGCCCTCAGACGCCGAGCCGAGGAGCGGCAACGTGTTCTTATCGGTCTGCGTACTAACATGATTCCGGTCTGTTACGGCCGTATGACCGAGGCTTTCGGCGGTTCGTCCTGGTGGTGCATTCGTGCCATGGAGAAGGGCTCGGAATTCTGGTCGACACGGCAAGCGAACGGCCTGTGTTCGTGGACAACGATCTGCCGGCACACGGCAAAGGAAAGCCGATCCGATCAATGACGTTCTTCCTCAATCGCGATCTCAACCATCTGGTTGTTCACGCCACCTTGCATACGCTCGCCTGGTGCCTCTGCGGCCTGTTCTCGGGGGTCTTTCTGCTGCGGGCCGGCCTGCCGCTGCCGGCGATCTTTCTCGTCTTTGCGGCAATCCTGACGTTGCGGCTCGCGCTTCGGCCGCTGGTCCTGATGCTCGCGCCCGCCATCGGCCTGCGCCGGACGCTCGCGCTCGGGACTCTGCTGTACGCCTTTCAATTTCCGATGCTGGCTTTCGTGCACGGCGCGGGAATTGCGCTGGCGCTATTTTGTGTCGTCACCGCGATCGGCCAAGTCTGCTATTGGACCACTTATCACGCCTACTTTTCCGCGCTGGGCGACACCGAAATGCGCGGAAGCCAGGTCGGCGAGCGTGAGGCGCTCGGCGCCCTTGCGGGCATATTGGGCCCGGCGGCGGGCGGTGTCATGCTGGCGGAGTTCGGTCCATGGCCGGCCTTCCTGGCGGCCTTTGCGATCGAGATCGCCGCCGTCGTGCCGCTTTGCTTCGTCAGCGAGCCGGCGATCGCCCGCAAGGTCCCGGGCAGCATCTATCAGGCCGGCCAAAGCGGAATCTGGCTGTTCTTCAGCGACGGCTGGATCGCCAGCAGCTCGATTACGGCTTGGAGCATCATCATGTTCCGGGCCGCCGGCGCGCGCTACGACACTTTCGGCGGGCTGCTCGCGGCAGCCGCCCTCGCGGGGGCGCTGAGCGGCATGTTGCTGGGGCGCTTCATCGACCGCGGTCATGCGCTACGCTTGACCTTCGCGAACGCGGCCATCCTGGCGGGAAGCTTGATATTCAAGTCGATCTGCGGCGGGGACCCGGTTCCGGTCATTGTGGTGGCGATCGGCACCACCATGCTGGGCGGACTCTACATGCCCACCCTGATGACCGCGGTCTACAATGAGGGCAAGGCCTCGCCCTGTCCGCTGCGGTTTCAATTCGCCGCCGAGGGCGGATGGGACGCGGGCGGCACGCTCGCCTGCCTGGTCTCGGCCGCCTTCTGTGCCGCGGATCTGCCGCTTCAATGGGTGATCCTCCTGGCGCTTCCGATGGTGGCCGTGCAGGCGCGGCTGCTCATGGACAGCTATGGGAAAATGGGGAGCGGTCGCGACTTGGCGCCCGCCGGCGCCTCATCTCAGCCGCATTTCGGAATATTTGACGCTCCAGGCTCAGACTGAACATGTTCCGTCCGCGTGCTTTTTGGGCAACACGTTGGCAAAAACCGCAATTTGCCCTGCTTTCCGCGGTGGCTTAGTCGTTGCCTGTACAAGGTGCTCCGCTAAGGTGGAGCGTGGCGGAAAGGGCCTTCCGGTCTTTTCGCGTGCGACATTGGCCAGTCCCAGTGTCGGCGGGAGACCAGCCCCTCCAAGGAAGCCGCTAGGAGACGAACGATGAACTTGTTGAAAAATCTTCTCCTTGGAACCGCCGCGGGGCTCGTCTTTGTTGGCGGGGCGCAAGCCGCGGACCTTGAGACCAAGGTCAAGTCGGCCGACTACGTCAAGGTTTGCACTCTCTACGGTGAAGGATTTTATCAAATCCCGGGCGAGGGGGACATCTGCATCAAGCTGGGTGCCACGGTTCGGCTCAACGGTGGCTTCAACGAGGACGGAAACGGCAACCCCTTCCTCGGCAATGGCCCCGATTCGCGCAACAATAGCGTCGACACCAGAGACTTCCTGTTCCAGGGCCGCGGCACTGTTTGGTTTGATGCGCGGCAAATGACCCAGTATGGTAGTTTGAAGGCATATTTCAGCGGCGGGTTTGAAGGGGCCACCGGCACGACCACGACCGGAACGGCTTTTTGGAAGCGCGGATACATCCAGTTCGTCGGCGCCAAGGTCGGCAAGGCCAGGTCGTCCTTCGACTTCAACAATGGTACGTTCAGCTACGATAGCGGCCACTTTGGCGGCGGCTCGGATACCTATGAGTCGGGCCTCCTGGTGGCCGGCTATACCGGGGAATTCGGGTTGGGCATTTCCGCGACGCTCGCGGTGGAGGACAGCACCGCTCGTCGCAACGCGCTGTGGGATGCGACATCGGGGCCGGCGGTGGCTGGGGCGTTTCCGGCTGGCCAGCCGCTTCCGATCGGCAGCTTCCCCGGCCCAAGCGCATTGGGGTTTGGATTTCTGTCGGATGCGAATTGCATTCAAACCTCTGTGCGCAGCGACACCACCCTCACCAACAACTCGACGACGAACGGAGTTTCTGCCGTCAACAGCTGTCCCACGGGCGACTACGCGGCAGCGCAGGTCCCCGACGTCGTCGCCAACCTGCGGATCGATCAGGGGTGGGGTTCGGCGCAGGTCGCAGGCGCTCTGCACCAGGTGCGCGGAGGGTTCTACGGCAACGATGTCCGCATCGATGATCCGACCTATACCGGCCAGGCTCCTCAAACCAAATGGGGCTTTGCGCTCATGGGCGGCGTTGTGGTGAATTCGCCATGGAGTCAGGGCGACAGGTTCTGGGTTGAGGGGGCGTACTCGAAGGGCGCGCCCTCCTATAATGGTCTTTCAGGTTCCACCTTCGGTCGGTTCAACGGCAGCGATGTTGCAGCCGCCTGGGCCCTCGACGGGGTGTTCGCCAACAACGCGGTCATGCCGATGAGCGGCATCCAGCTGGCGACGGCGTGGGACATTTCGGCGGCGGTAGAGCACCGTTGGGTGCCGGCGGTGCGCAGCTCGCTGTTCGGCCAATATACGGCGTGGAATCCTGGCACTGACGGCAACACGATCATGTGTTCCAGCCCGCAGGCGCCGGTTCGCACGGTGGCAGGCGCCGCCGCAACCGGTGCCGGGGTTTTGCCAGGCTGCAATTTTGCGTTCGACGTGTGGTCGGTCGGTTCGCGGACGGTTTGGAACCCGGTCTCGAATCTGGATCTCGGATTCGAGGTCAAGTACTCCAGGATCAACACCTCTTTCGATCCGAATTTGATCCGCTTTGCGTTCACGGGCGCCGGTGGTGCACCCGGGCCGTTACTCTATACGCCAGCAAACGAGTCGATTTGGAGCGGCTTGCTCCGCGTGCAGTATCATTTCGGGGCGCCTCCGGGCGAGGAAGGGCGTTCCTAAGCGCGAATCGGGGCGCTCAATCCCGATTCCCATGTGGTTTCAGGTGTTTGGAACCGGATCCGCATAAGTGATTTTTGAGCAACACCTTGGCAAAAACCGCACGTCCGCGCGTCTGAGCGCGTGCTTCTTCGTTGCCTGTGGACCCAGGTCGACTAAGGTGGGCACGCGATAGAGGAGAGTCTCCTGGTGGGCGTTTGCTGATTGCGCGCTCACGATGAAGGCGGTGAGCACTGGTCAGCTCATCGGACGAGTGGATCAAAGGGGGGTTGGGGGCGAACATGCTCAAGAAGCGTCCGGATGGGGCGGACGCCGCCAAAGTGAGCGGCCGGAGGCGAAGCATGAAGATCGTGTCGAGGGTTCTCCTGGGAACAGCCTCGGGCTTTGCCATGGTGGCCGCCGCGCAAGCTACCGATCTGGGCGACAAGGCCGAGCCGGTGCAGTTCGTGAAAATCTGCGCGCTCGATGGTCACAGCTACTACTATATTCCGGGCAGCGAAGCCTGCACCAAGAGCGGTCTTTCGCTGACGATCGGGACCGACGATCGCCGCAGCAAATCGCTGATGAACCTGTCGGGCGTCAATGCGCCGAAAATCGGCGGCCAGTCCAACGACCATCTGGGCGACGTGTGGTCGGACCCGTTCATTTCATTGCGGACCGATCAGGCCTGGGGCTATGGCGCCTTGGTGGGCGGGGCACACAACGTGAAGGCTGGCTACACGGGCGACAACTCCGCCGTGAGCAATTCGGCCCTGGTCGGCCTCAATGCATGTCTGCAGACCGGCACGTTCGATTGCGGCCGCGCCGCCGACAAGGCCGGTTTCTTCGTGGGGCTCGGGGGCGAGGTAAAGCTGCCGCTTTTTGGCGCCGGGGACCGTGTCGGCGCGGGCGTTCGATTTAGCCAGGGCGGCTCATCCGGCTTCGGAGGCGGCCTCAATTTGGCGCCCCCCGATCTCTTCGGTGCTGGCAACAACGTGGCGGCTGGCTGGGACGGTGGCTCCGGCATCGAGTTGACCACCGCGTGGTCGGTCCAGGCCGGCTATGATCATCAGTGGTCGCCCAGCCTGAATACCAGTCTGTTCGCCGGCTATTCCAACGTCACCTACGACGCCGACGCCACCAGCTACTTCGCGAGCGCGGGGTGCAGCTCTACCGGCAGCGGTGCAGCCACGCAGGCCGGCAACTGCAAATCCAATTTGGGCAATGTCGCTGCTGGTCTTCGCACCAGCTGGGCGCCGGCGAGCGGTCTGACCTTGTCGGTGCAGACTATGTACAACCATGTTTGGTCGGGAGTCGCCGGGACCGGAAATGCTTTCGGCAGCCCGGCCGCGGTGCGGCCGGCGGATTCCTCCAATTTCGCAAATCAAGGCGTTTGGTCGTCCTATCTCCGCATCAACCGTAGCTTCAATACGGGCGAGTGACGGACACTGGTCCGGCCGTTGCGACTGATCAGAACGCGGACGTCGATCCAAACATCGCGTTGCCGGAATGGGTTCCAAATCGCTCGCAATCGGCGACGAACGAGCCGATACGGCCGATGATCTCATGCTCCGCCAGCAACGGGGCATGACCTTGATCCGGCACTTCGATCGCATCGAGACGCGGCCTGCGGGCGCGCATGGCTTCGACGGTCGCGGCCGAGAGGACGTCGGAATTGGCGCCGCGAATGACCATCACCGGCATGCGGGCCAGCGCGTCGAACTCCACCCATAACGACTGGAGCGGCCGCGCGAGATCGATACTCTCCAGGGTCTTGGCAATGCGCACGTCATAGGTGGGACGCAGCCTGCCTTTCTGCTCCTTGAAGGCGCGTCTGGAAAAGGCGATCCAGTCCTCCTCCGACAGCTTGGGAAATTGGGAAGCGAACAGCCGGCGCAAGATCTCGGCGCCGTCGGTGAAGCTCTTGGGCTCGGGTAAATTGCCGACATAGCTCTTGATTCGCGCCAGGCCCTGTACCTCGATAACCGGGCCGATGTCGTTGAGGACCACCCCGGCTATCGCGGTCGGCCGCGCGCTAGCCAGCAGCATGGCCAGGATGCCGCCGCGCGAGGTGCCGACGAATACGGCGGGACCGATGTCGAGAGCGGTGAGCACCGCCAGCACATCAGCCAGCTCGGTGGCGAAGTTGTAGTTGAAGGGATTGCGGTCGTAGTCGGAACGGCCGCGGCCACGATAGTCCATCGTTACGACATAGCGGGGCCGGTTGCTGTCGCCCGCCAGAGCCGTTGCGAGGGTGTCGAAATCGGCGCCGGTGCGGGCAAGGCCGGGAAGACACACGACCGGTACGCTCGCGGCCGGCCGCGGCCCGCGCGCACTGACATGCAGCCTCAAGCCGTCATTCGAGGTAATGAATTGACTTGAGCCGCCGTCCGCCATCACAGGAATTGCACCCCGCCGGAGTAATTTCGAAACAGAAACCGCTCTATCATTTTTGCACCCGCGATGTGTCGAGATTTCAATCGGCCGCGGCGCCGCGGTGCAGGTCGGCCTCGATCATCAGGCGAGGCCCGCCGCCCAGGCGGACGCGGTAGACCTGCAGATTTTCGAGCACGCGCTCCACGTAGTTGCGCGTTTCGGAAAACGGGATCCGCTCGACCCAATCGACCGGATCGATCTTGGCGTCGCGCGGATCGCCGTAGCGCGCAAGCCATTCGCGCACGCGTCCGGGCCCGGCGTTGTAGCCCGCAAAGGTCAAAATGTAGGAGCCGCGATAGCCTTCCAGCCGGTCGCCGAGCTCGGCCGCGCCCATTTGCACATTGTAGACGGAATCGGACTGAAGCCGTTTCCAGTCGTAGGTTACGCCGAATTTCTTGGCGGTTTCGCGTCCGGCTTCCGGGGTGACCTGCATCAGCCCCACCGCCTTCGCGGTCGAGACGTCGCCCTGGTAGAAGGTGCTTTCCTGCCGGGCGATCGCATACACGAGACTGAGATCGACGGCCGGGCCGATGGCCCGATATTCCGGAATTCCAAAGGTCGGAAAGGCATAGTGCTCGAGCGCATAGCCACGCCTGAGCGCGGCCTTGCCGATCAGCAACGCGCAACGCGCATCCTGGTTGCGGCCGGCGACCTCGCCCAGCTCGGCGAGCGCCGCGATATCGCTCGACCGCTCGCCCAGATCGGCGACGAACGGAACCACCAGCTCGCGTTCGCCCACGGCGTAGAGCAGCTCGGCCGCACGCACGATCTCGAGCTGGGCAATGGCTGCGCGCCGCTCGGGCGAGAGCTCGGGCGGCTGGCGCAGGACGATGTCCTGGTAGCCGAGTCGTGCCCGCGCCAGCTGGCCGTAATAGGCAGTCCCCAGACGCGCCGCGGCCTCGTAATAACCGCGCGCCTCCTCTTTGCGGCCCAGCGCCTCGGCGGCGCGGCCCTGCCAATATCCTGCCCGCGCATTGGTGGTCGGATCGCTGGTGCCCTGCGCCACCTTGGCGAAGTGGGTGAGCGCGGCTGCAGGATCATCAAGGAAGCGCAATGCGATCCAGCCGGCGGTGAACGGTTGCTCCCAGCGGAATAGGTCCTTGCCGGGCGCCGCGGCGTCGCGGGCGATTCTATAGGCGGTCCGGGCGTCGCCGAGGTCGAGCAGCTTGCGCGCCAGAAGCCGGCGTTCCTCCCACCATTGGTCGGCATTGATCGGCTGCGCGGTATCCCGCGGCACCGACAGAACCAATTCGGCGGCCTCGGCGGCCTTGTCCTCGCGTCTGAGCCACTGCGCGCGGGCAAATATGTAGCCGAGATCACGGCTCGCTTCAGCCGGCACCGCCTCCAGCAGCGCTTTGGTATTGGGGGCCTTCCTGGTCACCGCCGCCCAGGCCTTGCTGATCGCCTGCGCGGTCGGTCCGGCGCGGCTCGCGGCTCGCAGGCCGGCATCGACGTCCTCCGCATAGAAACGCATGTCCATGCGGGCTCTGTGGTCGGCCGGCGTCAAAAGATCCTTGAACATGTCCAAGACCTGGTCTTCGAGGTCCATGGACAGAGCCTCGTTGCGCCAAGCCTCGCGCACCTGCCCTTGTGCGCCGGCACGGTCGCCGAGGGCCATGAGCGCCCGGGCGAGCGCGAAATGGCCCTTGGCGGTCGTCGGCTGTTCTTTGACGAAGATTGCGCGAACGTAGGCAGGATCGGCCTGCTCCTGCCACAGCATGGCTTCCGCCCGGCGCCGCAGCAGGCGAATGCTCGGCCAAGTCGGGTTGGCGCCGATGAAGGCGGCATAGCGGGCATAGTCGCTGGTATTGTTGTCGCTGCGCAGAAGCTCCCATTCGACCAGCTTGCGGGCGAGGGGATCGCCGATGTTCTTCTGCAGATCGGTGACTTGGCCGGTCTTGCCGTTGCGTGCAAGGGTGATGGCCTCTTTGACGGCGGCCAAGTCCGCGGGTGAGATCGCCAGGCTCGCCGCGGGCGGCAAAGGCGCCCGCGCGGGTGCCGCACTTGGAACTTTGGTCGCGCCGGGGGCGGTCGGGCCGGTCTGAACCGCGGCCGTGGTCCGGGAGGCAGCGCCGCTCGGCCCGCCGGCCGGCCGCGCACGGGGAAGAGGGATCCGATTCTGCGCGACCGGGAGGGTCTTGGCCCCTCCTTTTTCCACAACCTTTTCCTGGGCTTTCTCCTTGGCTTTTGTGCCGATGCTGGCGGGGGAGGCGGATTCCGCATGCCCGCCGCGATCGCTCGCCAACACCAGGGCGAGGACAAGGGCGAAGACGGCGGCTCCAACGCCTGCCAGGTGAGGTCTCTTTCGGGCCATTCGATTGATGATCCCCCAGCGGCCTTCGGTCGAGGCCTAGCCTAGATCACGTTTTCGGCCAAATTTGGTTGATGAATTGCTAAACAATGTGATTTGTGCTCTCCGACAGAACGAGATCGAGGGTACGATCAAAGGCGCCTGCGATCGGGCATGTCGATCGGGCATGGCGACCGGGCATGGCGATCGATCCAATGCCGGACCGGTCGCCCATTCGAGAAGCAAGAGCCAACCGTCACCCATGATATAGTATCCGTGAGCGGGAAGCGCGTTACGGCGCTACCGATCGCCGCGACAGAACCAGGATCTTAACATGACCGCCAAGACGAGCTTCCGGGGATCATTCACGGCGCTTCTTACCCCTTTCAAGAACGGCTCGCTGGATGAGAAGGCGTTCCGTGACCTGGTCGAGTGGCAGATCGCCGAGGGCACCAGTGGCCTCGTGCCGGTTGGCACCACCGGCGAAAGCCCGACATTGAGCCACGATGAGCACAAGCAAGTCGTGGAATGGTGCGTCGATGGCGTCAATGGACGCGTGCCGGTCATCGCTGGGGCCGGCTCGAACTCGACCAAGGAGGCGATCGAGCTCTCCCGGCATGCCGAAAAGGCCGGCGCCGATGCGGTCCTGGTGGTGACGCCATATTACAACAAGCCGACCCAGGAGGGGCTCTACCAGCACTACAAGGCCATCAATGATGCGATCGGCATTCCCATCATCATCTACAATATCCCGGCCCGATCGGTGGTCGACATGTCGGTCGACACCATGAAGCGGCTGTTCGAATTGCGGAACATCGCCGGGGTGAAGGACGCTACCGCCAACGTGATACGGGTCTCGCAACAACGTCTGGCGATGGGCCCGGGCCTCAACCAGCTGTCGGGTGAGGATGCGAGCGCCCTAGGCTTCATGGCGCACGGCGGTCATGGTTGCATCTCGGTGACCGCGAACGTGGCACCGCGGCTCTGTGCCGAGTTTCAGAGCGCCTGCCTGAAGGGGGACTATGCCGGCGCCCTCGCGTATCAGGACAAATTGATGCCGCTGCACGCCGCCTTGTTTCTCGAGACCAATCCGGCACCGGCGAAATACGCCCTGTCGGTTCTCGGCAAATGCGATGAGACCCTGCGGCTCCCCATGGTCCCGGTTGCCGAGACCACCAGATCGGCGATCCGCTCGGCCATGGTTCACGCGGGCCTGATCAACTGAGCGTTTCGGAGAATTTGAATTTGGCGGTGTGAAACCGGCGGACGACGGCAGCCCGGGAGGCGATGATGCTCGAGGAATTCAAGAAATTCGCGTTGCGCGGAAATGTCGTCGATCTCGCGGTTGGCGTCATCATCGGCGCTGCCTTCGGCGGCATCGTACAGTCCCTGGTCGCCGACGTCCTGATGCCGGTCGTCGGTTCCGTGACGGGCGGGCTCGACTTCTCCAACTACTTCATTGCGCTGTCGTCCAAGGTGACGGCCGACTCTCTGGTCGAGGCCAAGAAGCAGGGTGCCGTGCTGGCCTGGGGAAATTTTCTGACTCTGGTCATCAATTTCGTCATCGTTGCGTTCGTCCTGTTCGTGGTCATCAGGCTCATGAACCGCCTCGCTCGCGCCGACGCCGCCAAGGTGCCGGCTCCGACCAAGCAGGAGCAATTGCTGACGGAAATTCGCGATCTCATGAAATCGTCGGCCAAGTAACCGGCCCATCACCCCTTCAGTCGCATGAGCCTGCCGCGTTCCCGTTCCCATGACCGCTTCTTCTCGGTCTCGCGCTTGTCGTGCAGCTTCTTGCCGCGGGCGAGCGCCAGCTCGATCTTGGCGCGGCCTTTTTCATTGAAGTAGAGCTTGAGCGGCACGAGGGTCATTCCCTCGCGCTCGATCGCGCCGGCAAGCTTGTCGATCTGGCGCCGATGCAAGAGCAGCTTGCGGGCGCGCTTGGGGGGGTGATTGTTGCGGCCGCCCTGCAGGTATTCGGGGATATTCGCATTGACCAGCCAGATCTCCCCGCGCCGGGCATCGGCATAGGATTCCGCGATCGTCGCCCGGCCTTGGCGGAGCGCCTTGACCTCGGTTCCGGTGAGCGCGATTCCGGCCTCGAACACCTCGCCGATCTCATAGTTGAATCGCGCCCTGCGGTTGTCGGCGACAATTTTCAGCTTGCGATCCGGCTTTGCAGCCATTTCGGCTCTCCCGAATTTCCGCCAAAGAGCCAATGGCCAGGGGCGGTCGTCGTCATGCGGCTTGCGGCATCTCACATGCGCAAAAGCCCGATCACCCAACAGCTCACGTAGCTATGCGACTCATGCGCCCGAGACCTCACGCATCCGAGAGCTCACGCATCCAAGAACGCACGCACCTGAGCAAACACGCCGCGGAACATCTCCGTCGTCAACACTCCGGTATTCGTGTTGTAGCGCGAGCAATGATAGCTGTCGAACAGCCGCACCCCGCCGATCCCATGGGAGGCGCCATGCGCGAAGGGAACTTGCGACCGGCGCACCTCGAGTGCGGCTGCCGCGGTGTCGTGGGCAATCCGCCCGAGCGTGACGATGGCGCACAGCTCGGGCATTTCGGCGATCGTGCTCTTGAGGAAACCTCGGCACGTGGTGATCTCGGCGCCGGTCGGCTTGTTCTCCGGCGGCACGCAGCGTACCGCATTGGCGATGCGGGCATCGACCAGCTCCAGCCCATCGTCGGGCCGCGCCGCGTAGGTGCCCCTGGCAAATCCGAAGCGGCTCAGCGTGTCGTAGAGCAACAAGCCGGCATGATCGCCGGTGAAGGGACGTCCGGTACGGTTGGCGCCCTGCAGCCCCGGCGCGAGACCGACGATGAGCAGCCGCGCGGTGTGGGGGCCGAAGCTCGGAACCGGCGCATTGAACCAATTGGGCTCCCGCCGGCGCCATTCCCGGCGGAACGCTTCGAGGCGTGGGCAGAGCGCGCAATCGCGATCGGGCTCGGTGGCCCCGCGGGACATCGCCGCCTCTCGGGTTGGTGGTGCCCTTTAATCCTCGAATTCGTCGTCGTCGTCGTCGCCACCGCCGACCCGCTGAGGCGTGGTGCTGCGCTGCAAGAATTGCGGGGTGTGGCGCGGCTCTCGCGGTTCGCGCGGCGCCCGTTCGGAGGGGTCGCGTCCGATCTTGGGCTGCAATTCGACAATATCGAGGAAGACGTCAGCCTGCCGCCGCAACTCGTCGGCCACCATGGGCGGCTGCGTCGAGATGGTGGACACGACCGTGACCCGCACGCCGCGACGCTGCATGGCCTCGACCAGAGAACGAAAGTCGCCGTCGCCCGAGAACAGCACCATTTGATCGATGTGCTCGGCGATCTCCATGGCGTCGACGGCGAGCTCGATGTCCATGTTGCCCTTCACCTTGCGGCGGCCGGTTTGATCGACGAATTCCTTGGTGGCCTTGGTCACGACGCTGTAGCCGTTGTAATCCAACCAATCGATGAGCGGCCGGATCGACGAATATTCCTGATCTTCGATCACCGCGGTATAGTAGAATGCACGCAGAAGATAACCGCGCGACTGAAACTCGCGGAGCAGCCGCTTATAGTCGATGTCGAAACCGAGTGCCTTGGCGGTGGCATAGAGATTGGCGCCGTCAATAAATAGAGCGATCTTGTCCGTTCGCGGTTCCATGATTTCTCCGTCTCTCGCAATGAAACATCGGACCAGGCACCGCTCTGCGGCCTAAGCGGCGCAGGAGTGATCGGGTCGATCGTCGTTAACGGGAACGATGGATCGCGTGTCGTAAAATGGGTAGACGCGCGCCGTTACAACCAATCCATAAGTATGATAGTATCAAGTCGCAACGCGGTTCCCGCGCTTTGCCTAACAGAGGTTCGCAGCCCCGCCAAGACAAAACTTCGGGCGGGGAATTTCGCGCTTGCGCCGGCCTTGCAACGCGGTTACTTAGTGCCCAAATTCCAGACAAAGTCATTCCAGGAGCTAGCCATCCATGGCCCGTGTCACCGTCGAGGATTGCATTGATAAGGTTCCTAACCGGTTCGATCTGGTTCTGCTGGCCAGCCATCGGGCGCGGACGATCTCGTCCGGCACCCCGATCACGGTCGAGCGCGACAACGACAAGAACCCGGTCGTGGCGCTGCGGGAGATCGCCGACACCACGGTTTCGACCGATGACCTCAAGGAAGAGCTCGTCCATTCCCTGCAGAAATATGTCGAGGTCGACGAGCCGGAACCGGCTGCCGTCCCCTTGATCGGCGCACCCGGCGCCACGGTCGACGCCGACGATACCGAGGTGACCGTGGAGCGCATGACCGAGGAAGAGCTCCTCAAAGGGCTCGAAGGGCTCACGCCGCCGGAAGAACAACCGGAAGAAGAGGAATAGGCGGCGCGCCCCTTTGCTGCGCCGCAGATTCCCTCGTCCTGGCCCGAGCCGGTGCCCTCGTGTCCATCCGACGGGTACATGATTGCGCCTATTGCACCAGCCGTTAATTCAACGGGCCATTAATTGACCGCGCCAGGTCGCAATCGCGTTAGCGAGCGAGAGCTGCCGTGTTATCCTGACCGGACGCCGACATCCGCAATTTCGGCGCAAGGATCGCCATGGCGCGCCCCTCGACCGACCTGCCGCGCATGCAGAACCAGGCCCGCACCCGCGCGGCGATCGAGCGGAACGTGAGTATTCAAGGCCAAGCTATTGAAAAGACGGTAAAATCAAAGAAGCGCTCAAAGCCGCAGATGATGCGGCAATACGATCTGATTGAGCGGGTTCGTCGATACAACCCGGACACGAGCGAAGCGCTGCTCAACCGCGCCTATGTCTATGCCATGAAGGCCCACGGCGAGCAGAAGCGCGCGTCGGGCGATCCGTATTTCTCCCATCCGCTCGAGGTCGCCGCGATCCTGACCGATCTCAAGCTCGATGATTCGACCATCGCGGCGGCGCTCCTGCACGATACGATCGAGGACACGGCCGCCACCCGCGACGAGATCGACCAGATGTTCGGCAAGGACATCGGCGCGCTGGTCGAGGGCTTGACCAAGCTCAAGCGCCTCGACCTCGTCACCAAGGAAGCCAAGCAGGCCGAGAACCTGCGCAAGCTGCTGCTGGCGATCGCCGACGACGTTCGGGTGCTGCTGATCAAGCTGGCCGACCGTCTGCACAATATGCGCACGCTCGACCACATTCCGAGCGAAGCGCGCCGGCGCATCGCCGAGGAGACGCTCGATATCTACGCTCCGCTTGCCGGTCGCATGGGCATGCACGAGATGCGCGAGGAGCTCGAGGATCGCGCATTTCGCGAGCTCAATCCGGATGCCTATCGGGTCGTCAACGAGCGGCTCGAAGCGCTGGAATCCCGCAACCTCGGCCTCGTCGCCGAAATCGAGCAGCAACTCACCAAGAAGCTTGCCGACCGCGGGCTCGCCGCGGAAGTGTCGGGCCGCAACAAACGCGCCTACTCGATCTGGCGCAAGATGGAACGCAAATCGGTAGGCTTCGAGCAGCTGTCCGATATCGTAGGCTTTCGGGTGGTCGTGCGCAGCGTCGCGGAATGCTATCAGGCGCTCGGTATCGTGCAAACGACTTGGCCGATGGTGCCGGGCCGTTTCAAGGACTACGTCTCGACCCCGAAGCAAAATGATTACCGCTCGATCCACACCACGCTGATCGGTCCCGGCAAGCAGCGCGTCGAGCTGCAGATCCGCACCAAGGAGATGCACGAGATCGCCGAATACGGCATCGCCGCGCACGCGCTCTACAAGGACGGAGCCGGCTCGCCGACCGAGATGCTGTCGCGCGAATCGAGCGCCTATGCGTGGCTGCGCCGCACCATCGAGCTCCTGGCCGAGGGCTCCAATCCGGAGGAGTTCCTCGAGCACACCAAGCTCGAATTGTTCCACGATCAGGTGTTTTGCTTCACCCCGAAGGGCAAGCTGATCGCCTTGCCGCGGAACGCCAATGCGATCGATTTCGCTTATGCGGTGCATACCGATGTCGGCAATGGGGCGGTCGGCTGCAAGATCAACGGCAAGATCGCGCCCCTGGTATCGCAGCTGACCAACGGCGACGAAGTCGAGATCATCACCTCCAGCGCCCAGGTCGCACCGCCGCCGGCATGGGAGTCGCTGGTGCGAACCGGCAAATCCCGGGCGGCCATCCGCCGGGCCACCCGCGTCGCGGTGCGCAACCAATATGCCGGCCTCGGCCGGCGCATCGTCGAGCGCCTGTGCCAGCGCGCCAAGATCGCCTATTCCGATGAAAAGCTGCAGGGCGCCCTGCCGCGGCTCGCGCGCGCCTCGATCGAGGACGTGATGTCGGCGGTCGGCCGTGGCGAGATGCGGGCGGCCGACGTGGCGCGTGCCATGTATCCCGACTACAAGGAGGAACGTGCAGCCGCGCTCGCCCAGCAGCCGAAGCCGGAGAGCGGTTGGTTCGGACTGAAACGCTCCAAAGCCGTCAAGTTCAAGATGCCTTCCGAGTCGGGCGGCGCCATACCGATCCGCGGCATCAACACCGATCTGCCGGTTCGCTTTGCGCCGATCGGAGGCGCTGTTCCGGGCGACCGCATCGTCGGAATCCTCAACCCGGGCGAGGGCATCACCATCTATCCGATCCAATCGCCGGCGCTGAAGGACTTCGAGGACACGCCCGAACGCTGGCTCGATCTGCGGTGGGACGTGGACGATTTGACGCCCCAGCGGTTCCCGGCCCGCATCGCGCTGCAGACCGTGAACGAGCCCGGCTCGCTCGCCCAGGTCGCCCAGGTGATCGCCGAGCACGACGGCAACATCGACAACATTCACATGGAACGCCAATCACCCGATTTCACGTCGGTCACCATCGATCTCGAGGTCTACGACCTCAAACACCTCACCTCCATCATCGCGCAATTGCGCGCCAAGCAGGTGGTCGCGAAAGCCGAGCGGGTCGACGCCTGAAGTCCTGCGCGGCGGGCCGCATTTCCATACGGGTCAATATCTTGCCGTCGATCTCTCATCTCAGACTGGGCGTCAATGTCGATCACGTCGCCACGATCCGAAACGCGCGTGGCGGCGCCCATCCCGACCCCGTTGCGGCAGCCAAGATCGCCATCGCGGCCGGGGCCGCCGGCATTACGGCCCATTTGCGCGAGGATCGCCGCCACATTCGCGACCACGACATCGAGCGCCTCAAGGCCGAAATCGAGAAACCGCTCAACCTCGAAATGGCGGCAACCCCAGAGATGACCGCGATCGCACTGAAAACCAAGCCGCACGCCGCCTGCCTGGTGCCCGAGCGGCGCCAGGAAGTCACCACCGAAGGCGGGCTCGATGCGGTTGCCCAGCACAATGTGCTCGCGCCAGTCGTGGCGAAGCTGGTCGAGGCCGGCATCCGCGTTTCGCTCTTCATTGCCGCCGATCCCCGCCAGATCGAGCTGGCGGCGCGCATCCGGGCACCCGCAATCGAGATTCACACCGGCGCCTGGTGCGAAGCCATGGCGGCCGGTCAGCACGCAAATGCCGACGCCGAGTGGCTTCGCATCAGGGAGGGCGCCAGGCTTGCCCGCAGCCTCGGTCTCGAAGTCCATGCCGGCCACGGGCTCGATTATTCTACCGCCGAGACGATTGCGGCGATCCCGGACATCGTCGAGCTGAACATCGGCCATTTCCTCGTGGGCGAGGCGATTTATGCCGGGCTCGATGCGGCCGTCAGAGGCATGCGCGCCGCCATGGACCGCGGCCGCGCCCGGAGCGCCTCATGATTCTGGGCATCGGCTCCGACATCGTGGACGTCCGGCGCATCGAGCGCGCCGTCACGCGCCATGGCGAGCGTTTTCTCACGCGAATCTTCACCGATACCGAACGTGCAACGGCCGAGCGACGGGCCAAGCGGATGGAAACCTACGCCAAGCGTTTCGCCGCCAAGGAGGCTTGCGCCAAGGCCTTGGGCACCGGGTTTCGGGCGGGCGTGTTCTTCCGCGACATGGGCGTGGTCAATCTTCGTTCCGGACGGCCCACCATGGAGCTCACCGGCGGTGCGCAGGCACGGCTGCGGGCGATCACGCCGAAGGGATATGAGACGAGAATCGACATCACCATCACGGATGAAGGCCCGATGGCCCAGGCCTTCGTCGTCATCAGCGCAGAGCCGGGTCCGACAATCTGAGACGGCCGATGCCGACCGCGCAGCGGCGCGTTTCCACCGCCCAGGCTGCGATCATGGCGGCTCGCCCGGTTCGCCGCCTTGATGCGCGAGGCGCGACCGCAGCACAGACCAAGCGTTTGAAACCATGGGCACAATTTAGACAAGACACTTTCGCATGGAGTCCTGCAGCTTTCGTTGCACGTCGACTTCCCACCGGTTAGAAGAGCGCCCGGGCGCGCAAAGGACGAACCGAGAGGCAGATGAGTGTGACCCTCGACACCAGACGCAAGGCGACCGGCCGCACCGAGCTGCTATTCGTGATTGCGGCCGGCATCATGTTTTTTGTCATGCGTACCTTCCTGTTTCAGCCATTCAACATTCCATCAGGCTCGATGGTGGAAACCCTGCTGGTCGGCGATTATTTATTCGTTTCGAAATATTCCTACGGCTACAGCCACTATTCGCTGCCTTTTTCGCTGCCGCTATTCTCCGGCCGTATCTGGTCGGCCAATCCTCAGCGCGGCGATGTCGTCGTGTTTCGACTGCCCAAGGACGATTCGATCGACTACATCAAGCGCTTGGTCGGGCTGCCGGGCGACCACATCCAGATGAAGGGCGGGGTCCTACACATCAACGACACGGCGGTGAAGCGCGAGCGCATCGAAGACTACGTCGATACCGATGAGAATGGTGCCACGGTGCGGGTCAAGCGGTGGCGTGAAACGCTGCCGAACGGCGTGAGCTACACCACGCTCGAGCTGATCGAAAACGGCTTCTACGACAATACTCCGGTCTATGAAGTACCGCCCGGACATTTCTTCATGATGGGCGACAACCGCGACAACTCCACCGACAGCCGTGTCCTCAGCCAGGTCGGATACGTGCCGCTCGAGAACCTCATCGGCCGCGCCCAGGTCGTCTTTTTCTCGATTCGGGGGGGCGTGCATCCATGGGAAGTGCAGAATTGGCCATCGAGCGTGCGCTGGGGGCGGTTGTTTACGATCGTGCGCTGAGCCCGAATACGACGACCCTCCCGGGCTCCGGGGTCGAGCATGCAAACCGGCCGAAAGACATGGCAACCCATTGAAAGTCCATAAGAGTCCGAGCGCAGACACTTTTGCATGAGGTGCTTCGGCCCTCATTGCACGCTGCCCGCTCAGCGGTTAGAAGTGCCAACGGGGCCTGCAAGACATGGAATCAGAGGCAAAATGAGCGTGACCCAGGGCGTAAAGCGCCAAGAAGGCGGCATCGCAGAAACCGCACGCGTGATCGTGCATGCGCTCATCATTGCACTTGTTATTCGCACTTTTCTGTTCCAGCCGTTCAACATTCCGTCCGGGTCGATGGAAAACACGCTGCTGGTCGGCGATTATTTGTTCGTTTCGAAATTTTCCTACGGCTACAGCCACTATTCACTGCCGTTCTCGCCGCCGCTGTTCTCCGGTCGGGTCTGGTCGGCCGCTCCACAGCGCGGCGACGTCGTCGTGTTTCGGTTCCCCAAGGACGATTCGATCGACTACATCAAGCGCGTGGTCGGGCTGCCAGGTGACCGTATCCAGGTGATGAAAGAGGTCTTGTACATCAACGACGTACCGGTGAAGCGCGAACGCATCGACGACGTCGTCGAGACCGACGATTTCGGTCGAACAGAACAGGTCAAGCGCTGGCAAGAGACGCTGCCGAACAATGTGACCTATGTCACGCTCGAGCGGGTCCCGCAGCATCTTCAGGATACGGCGGTTTTTGAGGTGCCGGCCGGACACTATTTCATGATGGGCGACAATCGCGACAATTCCAGCGATAGCCGCGCCGATGTCGGATATGTGCCGTTCGAGAATATTATCGGTCGCGCCCAGGTCATCTTCTTCTCGATCCGAGGCGAGCACGCATGGGCGATATGGACGTGGCCGTGGAGTGTGCGCTGGGGGCGGTTGCTGACGCTAGTGCGATGAGCCCGAGGCCAAGCGCTAAACGTACACCGGCTGCAAACAAGGGATCCGAACCGTCGGCTGACGGCGATCGCGCGAGCCGCCCGGCCGCCGCTGACGAGGGTGTGACTGCGTCAAACCAGACTGCGCCAAGCCCGGCCAAGCGGCCGCGCCGTCGCGCATCGGGTCTCGAGACCCGCATCGGCTATCGGTTTGGCGATCCGGCCCTGCTCGATCAGGCGCTCACCCATATTTCCGCGTTGACCGGCGTACGCAACCGCTCCGGCAGCTATCAGCGGCTTGAGTTCCTCGGCGACCATGTGCTCGGCCTCGTCGTCTCCGACATGCTGTTTCGGGCCTTTCCGCGGGCCGACGAGGGGGAATTGTCGCGGCGGCTCGCCGATCTCGTGCGCAAGGAGGCATGCGCCGATGTCGCCAGCACGATCGAGCTCGGCGCCGCCATCAGGCTCGGAGCGTCCGAGAGCAACGCCGGCGGGCGCGGCCGCATTGCGATCCTGGCCGACGTCTGCGAGGCATTGATCGGCGCTGTCTTCGTGGACGGCGGCTACGATGCCGCGGCGGATCTGATTACGCGACTCTGGGAGCAGCGGATGCGCGCCCCCAAGCGACCGTTGCGCGACGCCAAAACCATGCTGCAGGAATGGGCGCAGGCGCAGGGGCTTCCGACCCCGGCCTATCGCGAGGTCGAGCGCACGGGCCCCGACCACGACCCGGAATTCCGCGTCAACGTCGAGCTGCCCGACCGCATGCCGGCAGAGGGAACCGGCCGCTCCAAGCGCTCCGCCGAACAGGCTGCCGCCTCCGTCATGCTGGCCCGCGAGGGGGTGATGACGGAACGACTCGATGGTTGAGCGGGAAAGCGGGCAAGCGGCCGTCCGGCGCTGCGGATTCATCGCACTGATCGGTGCGCCCAATGTCGGCAAATCGACGTTGATCAACGCGATCGTCGGCGCCAAGGTGGCGATCGTCTCCCACAAGGTGCAGACCACGCGAACATTGCTGCGCGGCATCGCCACCGAGGCGGACGCCCAGCTTGTCTTCATCGACACGCCGGGAATTTTTCAGCCGCGACGCCGGCTCGACCGCGCCATGGTGGCTGGGGCCTGGACGGGCGCCGGCGACGCCGACATCGTGGGCGCGCTGATCGATGCCAAGCGCGGTCTCGATGACGAGGCCGCTGCCCTCATGGAGCGGCTCGCGGGCCTGCAACGGCCGAAAATTCTCATCATCAACAAGATCGACCTGGTCGAAAAGCTGACGCTGCTGACGCTGGTCAAGAACGCGACCGAGCGGGTGGCGTTTGCCGCGACCTTCATGGTCTCGGCGCTCACCGGCGACGGTATTGCAGACCTCAAGCAGTGGCTCGCCGGCCAAGTGCCGGTCGGGCCGTGGCACTATCCGGAAGATCAGATCACGGATGCGCCATTGCGGCAGTTGGCCGCCGAGATTACGCGCGAAAAGCTCTATTTGCGACTCCACCAGGAATTGCCCTATCAATCGATGGTCGAGACCAATTCGTGGAAGGAGCTCAAGAACGGCTCCGTGCGGATCGAGCAGACGATCTATGTCGAGCGCATGAGCCAACGGAAGATCGTGCTGGGGAAGGGCGGGCAAACCATCAAGGCGATCGGCTCGGAAGCGCGGCGCGAGATTGCCGACATGGCCGAGCGGCCGGTCCACCTGTTCTTGTTCGTCAAGGTGCGGGAGGGCTGGGGCGACGACCCGGAACGCTACCGCGAGATCGGGCTCGAGTTTCCAAAAGAGTAGCAGCGTACGCGGGGAAGGCTGAAGGCGGGTCTGATGCAGTGGGTTGACGAAGCCATCGTGCTCGGTGTCAAGCGCCACGGCGAGGCGAGTGCCATACTCGAAGTGATGACGCGCGAGCACGGCCGTCATCTCGGCCTGGTGCGCGGAGCGGCCGGCGCGCGGCTGCGGCCGGTGCTGCAGCCCGGCAATCGCGTCAGCGTCACCTGGCGGGCACGGCTCGACGAGCATCTGGGTCACTACGTGGTGGAGGGCCTCGATCTCGCCGCGGCTCGTTTTCTCGACGCCGCGCACGCGCTTTATGGTCTCATGCACATCGCGGCGCTGTGCCGTTTGCTGCCGGAACGCGATCCGCACCCGCAGATCCACGCGACGCTCGATCATGTGCTCTGCGCGCTGGTCGATGCGCGGCTTGCCGGCCCGCGCATGGCGCGCTTCGAGCTGCAATTGCTCGCCGAGCTCGGCTTTGGCCTCGACCTGGAGAGTTGCGCGGCCACCGGCTCGACCGCGGAGCTGGTTTACGTCTCGCCCAAGAGCGGACGTGCGGTCTCGCGCACGGCGGGCCTACCCTGGCGGGACAAGCTCCTGCGCCTGCCGGCTTTTCTGGGCGAACCGGAGCCGGAGCAGGTGCCGTCCGCGGCCGATCTCGCCGATGGTTTTGCCGTGACCGGCTTCTTCTTGCAGCGTCATGTGCTCGAGCCACGCGGGCTCACCATGCCGGAGGCGCGCGGCAGCTTCGTGAGCGCGGCCGTGGGCGCCCATCAGGATGCGCCCGCGCTCGCGTGAAAGGCCGCGAGCGGCGCTGTTCATCGCTTGTTCACGGCGGTTTCGCGCGCTAACCATGCCGCATGGGCAAGCAATTGATTCCCCCGCCGAGCGGCAACATCGAAGAAATCGCGCTACGCGAGGCGCTCGAGAAGCGCTATCTCGAATATGCGCTGTCCACCATCATGCACCGCGCGTTGCCGGACGCACGCGACGGTCTCAAACCGGTTCACCGGCGCATTCTTTATGGAATGCATCTCCTGCGGCTCGACCCGGCCGCGGCTTTCAAGAAATCGGCCAAGATCGTCGGCGATGTGATGGGCAGTTTCCATCCGCACGGAGATCAGGCGATTTATGACGCGCTCGTGCGTCTGGCCCAGGATTTCTCCTCACGCTACCCGCTGGTCGACGGCCAGGGCAATTTCGGCAACATCGATGGCGATAATGCCGCCGCGTATCGGTACACCGAAGCGCGGATGACCGAGGTCGCCCGCCTGCTGCTGGACGGCATCGACGAAGACGCGATCGACTTTCGGCCGACCTATGACAGCTCGAGTCAGGAACCGGTGGTTCTTCCGGGCGCGTTCCCGAACCTGCTGGCCAACGGCGCGCAGGGGATCGCGGTCGGGATGGCGACGTCGATCCCGCCGCATAATGCGGCCGAGCTCTGCGACGCCGCGTTGCACCTGATCGACAATCCCAATGCCCGGAGCCGCACGTTGCTGAAATACGTGCCGGGACCCGATTTCCCGACCGGCGGCGTGATCGTCGATCCGCGCGACGCCATCGCGGAAGCCTATACCGCCGGGCGCGGCTCCTTCCGGGTACGTGCACGCTGGCGCAAGGAGGAGACCGGACGCGGCACTTACGTCGTGGTCATTACCGAAATCCCGTTTCTGGTGCAGAAGTCGCGGTTGGTCGAGAAGATCGCCGAGCTGCTCAACGAGCGGAAGCTACCCTTCGTCGGCGATGTGCGCGACGAATCGGCCGAGGACATTCGCCTGGTGATCGAGCCGCGCGCGCGCACGGTCGACGCCGAAGTGCTGATGGAATCCCTGTTCAAGCTCACCGAGCTCGAAAGCCGCATTCCGCTCAACATGAACGTGCTGGTGAAGGGGCGGATACCCAAAGTCGTCGGGCTCGCCGAGGCGCTCACCGAATGGCTCGCCCACCGGCGCGAGGTGCTGGTGCGGCGCTCGAATTTCCGCCTCGCCCAGATCGACCATCGAATCGAGGTGCTGGGCGGTTATCTGATCGCCTATCTCAACCTCGACAAGGTCATCAAGATCATCCGCAGCGAGGACGAGCCCAAGCCGGTCCTGATCAAAACCT
>Ga0209068_10000291_pt1 | contig 28316 bp, 23 predicted proteins | sample ColStrG_CSR_2012_FD_187200 | JGI IMG/M metagenome (GOLD analysis project Ga0209068, IMG submission 187200) | Freshwater sediment microbial communities in response to fracking from Pennsylvania, USA - Cold Stream Run_MetaG_CSR_2012 (SPAdes)... | ecosystem: Environmental > Aquatic > Freshwater >...
GACCGCCGCCAGCCGGAACAGAAGGCCGCTCAGCGCCCCGAGTCCGATCGCGATCTCGGCCACGGCGATCAGCACGCCGAGCTGGACGGGAAATGTCAGGCCCACGACCTGGATGAGCGGCGCGAGTGGCGACACCCGCGTGAACGCCTCCATCTGCGCACCGATGGACCCGGGCCCGGTCGCCTGCAGGAAGGCCGGGTCGATGATCTTGTCCACGCCTGCATAGACGAAGGTCACGCCAAGAAAGACCCGGAGCGGAAGGAGGGCCAGGATCATCCGGTGGAGGAGAGTCTCCGGATCGGGAGTGTCCGAACCCCAGCCGTCTCCGGCCGGAGGCGCGCCGCGCGGGCGGCGCGACTGGTTGCGGATGGATGCTTCACGGCGCGCGCGCGCCGAGGATCGATTGGACATGCGACCTTCGGGACCTCGGGACAGGCAGTTCGTCGGATCAGACCCGCGTCCATTCTTCGGTCCGGACATTTGGCCTTGATGTGACGCAGATGTGAGTCCTTGAAGGGGCTCGGCCGGCCCATCGACGGATCGCCCGATGGGCTAGCGGTGGCCCGGATCCATCTGTCCGAAATGGCCGCCATCCACGGTCGGGATCCGGCCGCGCAGGCCGTCTCGAACGACGCGGCGCCCCACGTCGGTCACGCGGCCGGCGGTGAACCCGAAGTGCTCGAAGATCGCCGCGGCGGGCGCCGACGCGCCGAAATGATCGAGCCCGACGATCGCCCCCTCATCGCCGACCCAGCGCTCCCATCCGAGCGACACGCCGACCTCGACGCTGACCCTCTTTCGGACGGCCGGCGGCAGGACGGTCTCGCGGTAGGTCTCGTCCTGGGCCTCGAACCGCTCCCAGCAGGGGAGCGACACGACCCGTGTCGCGATACCCTCCACCTCGAGCGCCTCGGCAGCGGCGAAGGCGAGCTGAAGCTCGGATCCGGTACCGATCATGATCAGATCGGGCGTCCCACCGGCAGCCTCCCGCAGGATGTAGCCGCCACGGGCGACGCCGTTCCGTGCCAGTCGGTCCGTGCCAGGCAAGGTGGGGAGCTTCTGGCGGGTGAGTGCGAGCGCGATCGGTCCGTCGGAGCGTTCGATGGCGAGGGCCCAGGCCGAGGCTGTCTCGTTGGCATCGCCGGGCCGGATGAACCAGAGGTTGGGGATCGCCCGGAGGGCGGCGTAGTGCTCGACAGGCTGGTGGGTCGGGCCGTCCTCGCCGAGTCCGACCGAGTCGTGCGTCCAGATGTAGATGGCGTGAAGCCCGGACAGGGCCGCCAACCGGACGCTGCCACGCATGTAGTCGCTGAACGTCAGGAACGTCGCGCAGTACGGGATGAACCCGGCGTGATAGGCGATGCCGTTGGCGATGCCACCCATCGCATGCTCGCGGACCCCGAAGCGAAGATTCCGGCCTGCGTCCTCGAAGCTGAAGTTCGCGGCATCGCGGACATCGGTCAGGTTCGACTCGGACAGGTCGGCGGCGCCGCCGAACAGCTCCGGCAGTCGCACCGCGAGGGCGTTGATCGCATCCTGGCTGGCGTTCCGGGTTGCGACCTCGGAGCCGGTCTCATAGACCTTCAGATCGGTGTCCCAGTCGTCCGGCAGGCGCCGCCCGACGCGACGCCGGAACTCTCGGCCGGCGTCCGGATACGACGCCTCGTAACGAGCGAGCGCCGCGCTCCAGTCCTCGACCAGGTCCTCGCCCGCGGGGACCGCTGACCGGAAATGGTCGCGCGCCGCGCCCGGGACGTAGAACGAGCGGTCCGGGTCCCAACCATAGGCCTCCTTGGTCAGGCGGACCTCCTCGGGGCCGAGCGGTGACCCATGTGCCTTCTGGCTGTCGTGCTTGTTCGGGCTGCCGAACCCGATATGTGTGCGGACGGCGATGAGGCTCGGGCGATCCTCGGTCAGCGCCGCCTCGATGGCCGCCTCGATCGCGCCGACGTCGTTGCCGTCGTCGACGCGCTGGGTATGCCAGCGGTAGGCCTCGAAGCGCTTCGTGACGTCTTCCGACCACGCCATCGAGGTCGGCCCGTCGAGCTGGATGTGATTGTCGTCGTACAGGACGATGAGCCGGCTCAGCTGGAGATGTCCTGCGAGGCTGGCCGCCTCCGACGCGATACCCTCCTGGAGGTCGCCGTCCGAGGCGATGACGTATGTGCGGTGGTCGACGATGGTGTGCTCGTGGCGGTTGAACTCCTCGGCGAGGCGCCGCTCGGCGATGGCCATCCCGACCGCGTTGGCGAAGCCCTGACCGAGCGGACCGGTCGTCGCCTCGACGCCTGGGGTCAGGCCGTATTCGGGGTGGCCGGGAGTGATGCTGCCCCACTGGCGGAACGACTCGAGGTCCTCGAGCGACACTGCGTAACCCGTCAGGTGGAGGAGCGAGTAGAGCAGCATGCTGGCGTGGCCGGCGCTCAGCACGAACCGGTCGCGGTTCGGCCAGTCGGGACGCATCGGAGCGTGGCGCAGGAACCTGGTCCACAGGACGTAGGCCATCGGCGCGGCGCCCATCGGGGCCCCCGGGTGCCCGGAATTCGCCTTCTGGACGCCGTCAATCGACAGCGTCCGGATCGTGTCGATGGACAGCTGGTCGAGGTCCGTGGCCAGGGTCATGAGGGCGCACTCCCGTGGATGTGGGTTGGGTCATTGTAGTCGGGGCCCGGCTATCCTCCGTGGATGCCGCCCATCCCCCGGCCGCACCGGCCGGCACGCCCCCGACGCCCGGCACGTCCGTCGCGATCGTCGCGCGCCACCATCGTCGTCCTTGGCGACCTGATGCTGGACGTCGTCCTGGCGCCTGCTGTCGCGCTGCAGTCAGGGACCGATGTCCCGGGTCGCGTTTCGCTCGTCCAGGGCGGTTCTGCGGCGAACACGGCTCGCTGGCTCGGCCGGCTCGGGGCGCGGTCCGTGTTGATCGCCGCGGTCGGGCGCGATGCCGCGGGCCGGGCCCTCGTTGACGCTCTGCGCGGCGACGGCGTGCGGCCGCACGTGTCACGGGTCGCGGGCGCGCGGACCGGCCGGATCGGGGTCCTCGTCGCGCCGGGCGGCGAGCGGAGTTTCGTGGCCGACCGCGCGGCCGCGGACCAGCTGACGCCCGACGGCCTGCGCGCCGCCTGGTTCGAAGGCGCCGACGCGCTTCACCTGCCGGTCTACTCGCTGCTCGGCGAGCCGCTCGGGCTGACCGGTCGACGTGCTGTCGATCTCGCCCGAGGCGCAGGCGCATCGGTGAGCGTGGACCTCGCGTCGATCGGGCCGTTGCTCTCGGGCGGCCGGCGCGCCGCACTCCGGCTGATCGCGGACATCGCGCCGGACCTGCTGTTCGCGACGGCGTCGGAGGCGGAGGCGTTCATCGGCGGGCGGGGCCTGGACGGGCTGCTGGATGTCGCGGCCACAGCCGTCGTCAAGCGCGGCCCGAAGGGAGCGACCGTGCTCACCAGGTTGGGCCCGGGCAGGACGCGGTTCGAGGTCGCGACCGAGCAGCTATCGGTGACCGATTCGACCGGGGCCGGCGACGCGTTCGACGCCGGGTTCCTCGTCGGCTGGTTCGCGGCACGCGCATCCGGGCGCTCGCTGCCGGTGTCGCTGCAGCGTGCGGCGATCGCGGGGCATCGGACGGCCGCCCGCCAGGTGACCTCGGCCAGGCCTGAACTGCCACTCGGCTGACGCCGCGCCGCCGTACGCTACCGCCACCGATGCTCATCGACCTGCTCGACATCCAGCCCGAGGTGGCAGCGGCCCTGGCCGATGGCCGGCCCGTTGTTGCGCTCGAATCGACGCTCATCAGCCACGGCCTGCCATACCCCCGGAATCTTGAGGTCGCAATCGCCTCCGAGGCCGCCGTTCGGGCGTCCGGCGCCGTGCCGGCGACCGTCGCGGTCCATGCCGGACGGCTGATGGTCGGCCTGGACGAGGCTGCGCTCATGGCTCTCGCCACAGCTCCGGCGGGGTCGGTGCGAAAGGCGGCCCGGCCGAGCCTCGCCGGGTCCCTGGCCGACCGCGGTTGGGCGGCGACGACCGTGTCGGCGACGATGATCGTGGCGCATGCGGCCGGCGTCTCGGTCTTCGCCACGGGTGGGATCGGCGGTGTGCATCGTGGAGCGCTGGGCGGGTCGGCCACGGCGCCTGCGGCCCCCGCCACCTTCGACATCTCATCCGACCTCGAGGAACTCGGCCGCACCCCGATGGCGGTCGTGTGCGCCGGCCCGAAGGCCATCCTCGACGTGCCCGCGACACTCCAATACCTCGAGACCCGTGGCGTGCCGGTCCTCGCGGTCGGCCAGTCGGACCTGCCGGGGTTCTACGCCCGATCGGCCGGGATCGTCGCGCCGTCGTCGGTCGCCGACATCGCTGAGGCCGCCCTCGTTGTCTCCGCACAGCTCAGTCTCGGGATCGGCGCCGGGATCCTGGTCTGCGTGCCGGTGCCGGCGAGGGAGGCGCTGCCCGATGACGTCGCGCGCGACGCGGTCGACCGGGCGGTTGCGGACGCGGCGAGTGCCGGGATCGGCGGTCCTGCCCTCACGCCGTGGCTCCTCGCGCGGATCGCCGTCCTGACCGACGGAGCCTCGATCGAGGCCAACACGGCATTGATCGTCAACGACGCGCGCATCGCCGGAGAACTCGCGGGTCATCTCGCCCGCGCCTGATCTCGCGGTGCGCGGACGCCTCGCTCCTGCCCTCGGCACCTTGCCGCTCGCGGGAGCGCTCGCTACACTCGGACGAGCCTCACGCATGCTCCGAACCTTCAGGGGGACTCCGGCTCGATGCGGATCTACGAGGGCAGCGCGCGCCAGGATTTCGAGGAGGTCTTCCGATCGATCGGCGCCTTCCTCGACCAGCGCGGGATGCGCGATGTCCTGCTCCTCGAAGCGCCAGACGGGTTCGTCGTCCAGGGCCTCGTGGTGTCGGGCTCGAGCGGCGGAACGTGGTCGGACACGGTCGGGACGGTGGTCAAGGAGACACTCACATTCCTCGACGAAGACATCGCCCGATTCATGGAGGAAGCCAGCGCTCGTCGTGGGAGCGGCGTTCCGGCAAGTCCGGTCGGGCACTATGAGGCGGCGTTCCGGGTCATCGGTCGCTATATGGACGATCAGAAGCCGCGCGACGTCTTCTTCTTCGAGCAGGACGGCGCCTTCGTCCTTCGTCTGCTGATGAGTGGCCAGACCGGCAGCAAGCACGAACTCGCGGAGTTCACCCGCGACGACATCAACGACATGGTCTCGCGCGGGCCGAGCCTGCGCCACACCGACACCAAGCCCAAGACCTGATCACTTCGCGACACATCGTCCAGCCATCGCACGTGGAGGTAGACCCATGAAGGCACTCAAGACCGTGGCGGTCGCGTTGGGGATCACCCTCGCGGCACTCATCGTCATCCCGCTCGCCGTCCTCGCGGGCCTCTTCGTCTGGCTCAAGGTCACCGAGGAAGACGACGAGGAACTGCTCGAACTCGATCAGGAAGGCGCCTGATCGGCAGCGAGCCCATCCCGGCTTCACGCGAGACGCCCGCCGATCAGGCGGGCGTCCGAGTGTCCGGCTCGTCGAGGCCGAGCGCCGAGCTGCCGGTCTCCACTGCGCGCGATCGGCGACTGGCGGAGCTCGGCGTCCTGGTCGTCATGGTCTTCTGGGCCGGCAACTTCATCGTCGTCAAGGGCGCCATAGAGGTCCTGCCGCCGGTCGGCTTCACGTTCCTGCGCTACTGCATCGCGGCGATCACCCTGCTGATCCTTCTGCGCTGGCGGGAGGGGGCCATCCGGCTGCCGCGTGGGGACACGCTCAAGATCTTCGGTCTGGGATTCATCGGATTCGGCTGCTATCAGATCCTGTGGCCGGTCGCACTCCAGACGATCCCGGCCGGCGATTCGGCGCTGCTCATCGCCGCGACCCCGGTCATCACCGCATTGCTGGCGATGGCCGTCGGCGCGGACACGCCGAATGGCGTGAAGCTGATCGGGGCATTCATCTCGTTCGCGGGCGTTGCGCTCGTCATCGGCGCGGGGCAGGGCCTGTCGTTGGGAGTCTCGCTCACCGGCGACCTGCTGACGCTCATCGCAGCAGCGTGCTGGGCCTTCTACACGGTCTTCGGCGCGACGATCCTGCGCCGACACTCGCCACTGGTCACCTCCACCTGGGCGATCGTCGCCGGGACCCTGTTCATCGCGCCACTCGGGATCGCCCAGCTGGTCACCTCCGATCTGTCCGGGTTCGGGCTGCCGGTCCTACTCGCGATCATCTACTCGGGAACGCTGGCCGCCGGGTTCGCCAACGTGGTCGTGTTCCACGGGGTGAAGTTGCTCGGGCCCACCAGGGTCAACGGTCTCCAGTTCCTGGTCCCTGTGCTGGCCGTGGGGATGGCCGCTGTCTTCCTCGACGAACCCATCCGCGCGATCCAGATCGTCGGCGGCGCGATCATCCTCGCCGGGGTCGCGCTGCTGAGGACTGGCTCGTGGCCGCGTCGCGGCCGGGTCGGGCGGGTCGTTCGCGGGGCTGCGAGATGATCGGCCCGGACGGTCTGGCGCCACCCGTTCCGCCTCTCCTTCGAGGGCAGCCGCCGCTGGCGATCCTCGTGGACTACGACGGGACCGTCGCATTGACCGATGTGTCCGACACGGTCATGGCCGAACACGTGCCCGGGGCCTGGGAGGCGGAGGCCGCCGCATATGACGCCGGCAGGATGGGCTCGCGGCGCCTGATGGAGCTCGAGATGGCGCTCGTCGACGTGCCGTCTGCCGACCTTCTGGCCACGGCCGCGGCCCAAGCGCATGACCCTGGTTTCGTGCCGTTCGTGCGACGAGCGCAGACTGCCGGGATCCCGATCGAGGTCGTCTCGGACGGCTTCGGCTTCTTCATCGAGCCGGCACTCGAGGCGCTCGGGGTGGGGGAGGTACCCGTCGTCACGGCCCGGACGACGTTCGAGGGCCGACGGGCGTCCATCGCGTTCCCGAATGGCCACCCGACGTGCCTCGTGTGCGGGACCTGCAAGCGCAATCGCGTGCTGGCGCACCAGGCGACGGGGCGTGCCGTCGTCTTCATCGGCGACGGGGAGAGTGACCGGTATGCCGCGGGGTACGCCGACATCGTCTGGGCGAAGCGGTCGCTCGTCCGCATCTGCGTCGAGGCCGGCTGGCCGTTCCATCGCTGGACGGAGTTCCAGGAGATCGAGGCGTGGCTGGCCGAGACCCTGGACGGGTGGCGGACTGACCCCGGATCACCGCCGGGACCTCAGGCGCGCCCGGTCTTCTGCGGCCCCGAGGTCTGGGGCGAGGGCCTCATCGACCCGCCGCCCAACGCCTGGCCTCCGCGCCTCTAGTTCTTCGAAGATCGCTCCTGCATTCCCCGCAGTCTTACCGCGAGGTCATCGAGGCCCACATCGACCGAAGCCGACCCTGATCGGCGACATGTCACGCTCAACGATCTTCGTGGGCGAGGCGCCTGGGAGCCTACCGGGCCGTTGGAATGCCTGAGATGAGACTGGTGGGAATGGGCCGAAGCGGAAGCCGCCCGCGAGGCGTCGTTGAAACACGTGATTCGTGCCCGAGCATCTGGCGCTCGAGGTCGGGTCGTCGATGCACCGTCCCACTCTCTCCTGCCCGGCGGGAAGCGAATCGCATATTGGACCGTCGATCAGGCCGGCAGCACATCCGTCCCAAATGCCCCGAAGACGTCATCGCGGCTGACGATCACGGCGCCGATCCGATCGGCCTGGGCGACGAGCATCCGATCGAACAGGTCGCGATGGTGCGCCTGGAGCGAACCGGCACGTTCGGCGTCGTCGCCCGTGACGGGCAGCACGACGAAGCCAGCCTCTTCGCAGGCTGCCGTGAGGCCGAATGGCGCAATCAGCTTGCCGAGGGCGCGCTTGATGGTGATCTCCCAGATGCTCGCCGCGGAGACGAGCACGTCATTGGCGGTCAACATGCGCCCTGCCGTCGACGCCACCACGGAGAGTGCCCCTCGACCGCTCGCGGATTCGACGCCCGAGGGCTCATCCGCTAGCATTGGAAAAACCCCGGAGGACCGTGACCCATGGCGAAGTATGTCTTTGTGACCGGAGGCGTGACCTCCTCTCTTGGCAAAGGCATCACCGCCGCCAGCGTCGGTCGGCTCCTCAAGGCGCGCGGCCTGCATGTCTCCATCCTCAAGCTCGATCCGTACATCAACGTGGATCCGGGCACGATGAGCCCCTACCAGCACGGCGAGGTCTTCGTGACCGACGACGGCGCCGAGACCGACCTCGATCTCGGCCATTACGAGCGCTTCATCGACGAGAACTTGAGCCAGCTCAGCAACGTCACAACCGGCCGCATCTACCAGGCGGTCATCGCCAAGGAGCGGCGCGGCGACTACCTCGGTGGCACCGTCCAGGTCATCCCGCATATCACCAATGAGATCAAGGAACGGATCGGGCGCGTCGCACGCGACGGCGACCCGGATGTCGTGATCGTCGAGGTCGGCGGGACCGTCGGCGACATCGAATCGCTGCCGTTCCTCGAGGCTATCCGGCAGATGCGCAAGGACGTCGGGCGGGCCAACGTCCTGTATGTCCACGTGACGCTGCTGCCCGCGCTGGCCGCCACGGGCGAGCTCAAGACGAAGCCGACGCAGCACTCGGTCAAGGAGCTGCGCGGCATCGGCATCCAGCCGGACGTCATCGTCCTGCGCTCCGACCACCCGGTCTCCCAGGAGATCCGCGAGAAGATCGCGCTGTTCACGGACGTCGCGACCGACGCCGTCATCCCGGCCGAAACGGCCGAGACGATCTACGAGGTGCCGCTGATGTTCGAGGCGTCCGGGCTCGGGCGTATCGTGGTGCGCGAGCTCGGCCTGGGCGATCCCGACGTCGCGCCGGATCTCGGCTCGTGGCGCGCACTGGTCGCCCGCATCAAGGCGCCCAAGCCCATCCTCGAGATCGCCCTCGTCGGCAAGTACATCGAACTCCCCGACGCCTACCTGAGTGTCACCGAGGCGCTCCGTCACGCGGCCTGGGCGCACGATGTCGACGCCAGGGTCCGCTGGGTCGACTCGGAGGCGCTGACCCACGAGAACCTCCACGCCCGGCTCGATGGCGCCGCCGGCATCCTCGTCCCGGGCGGCTTCGGCCACCGCGGGATCGAAGGCAAGGTCCTGGCCGCCCACTTCGCCCGCGAACACCGCATCCCGTACCTCGGCCTGTGCCTCGGCCTGCAGTGCGCCGTCATCGAATTCGCGCGCGACGTCGTCGGGACCGGCGACGCCAATTCGACCGAGTTCGACATGTTCACCGAACACCCCGTCATCGACTTCATGCCCGACCAGCGCGACATGGAGGACAAGGGCGGGACGATGCGGCTGGGGCTCTATCCGGCCCGCCTCACCCCCGGCTCGAAGGCGGCTGCGGTCTACGGGCGGGAGGTCATCTACGAGCGCCATCGTCATCGCTTCGAGGTCAACAACCGGTATCGCGGGACGCTCGAAGCCGCGGGCATGCTGCTGTCCGGCCAGTCGCCCGACGGCCGCCTCGTCGAGATCGTCGAGCTGAAGGACCATCCGTGGTTCGTGGCAAGTCAGTTCCACCCGGAGTTCAAGTCGCGTCCGGAGCGGCCGCATCCCCTGTTCGACGGGTTCGTGGAAGCATCTCTTGCCGTTCGCGACGGACGCGAGCCGGTCTTCGCCGCGCGGCCCGATCCGGGCGCCGGCGAGACCGCGATCGTGCCTGCGGCTCCGGCCGATGGCGTCGAGTCCGTCCACAGCGTCTGACCACACCGGCGACGGTCGACGGCAGCGGGCCGCGACGCGCGTAGAATCGGCGAGACCGACGTCCCTGCTGGAGCTCGACCAATGAAGATCTTCCTCGACACGGCCGACATCGACGAGATCAGGACCGCCGCGCGCTGGGGCGTCCTCGATGGCGTCACGACGAACCCGAGCCTGTATGCCAAGGTCGGTGGTTCGTACGACGAGATCCTCGCGACGGTCTGCAGGATCACACCCGGACCGGTCTCCGCCGAGGTCATCGCCGACGACGTGGAGGGCATGCTCGAGGAGGGCCGCCACTTCGCGAAGATCGCGCCGAACATCGTGGTCAAGGTCGCGATGTCCGAGAACGGGCTCGAGGCGATCAGCCGCTTTGCAGAGGAAGGCATCAAGACGAACTGCACGCTGATCTTCACCGCGAACCAGGGTTTGCTCGCGGCCAAGGCCGGCGCCAGCCTGATCAGCCCGTTCGTCGGGCGCCTCGACGACATCAACCAGGACGGGATGATCGTCATCCGGGAGCTCGCGGAGATCTTCGCGATCCACGAGATCGACTCCGAGGTGCTCGCTGCGTCGATCCGCAACCCGGTCCACATGACCCAGGCCGCGCTGGCCGGCGCCCACATCGCGACATTGCCGTTCAAGATCCTCCAGCAGATGGTCCACCACCCGCTGACCGACAAGGGGATCGTCCAATTCAAGGCGGACTGGGAAAAGGCGCGGGAGGCGGCTGCGGCGAAGGCCTAGAACGAACGCCGGGTCCGGCTCCAGCTTCCTGACAGATGCACGTCAAGCGAACCTTGGTCGGCGGTTCGCCGACAGATGGATCGCTTTGTGATAGCAAGACAAGAACCGCGAGTCGTTCGGGCGCGGATCCACGCTCAAGGCGGTGGCGTTGGATGGAACCTCCAAGACGTGCGCTCGTCTGGTGAGCATTCGTCAAGGGCCGGCTGCTGCCGAGGCTGAGCCTCAGGTCGGGCGGGCGCGCGCCGGAGCGACGTCCGGGTCGGGGAGTATGACCTCGCGCACCGCGCCGATGAGGTCGTGGTAGGACTTGATGAACCCGCGCAGCGTCCTGATCGTCGGCCCGAATCCGTCGAAGTCGTCGATCGCGAGACCGTCCGGCTCGTAGGCACGCCCGAAGTCGGGGATGCGCTCTTGCAGTTCCCGGATGATGGCCTGGTCGACCGGTTCATCGATCCGCCACTCGGGTTCGATGCCGCTCGCGTTGAACCGGACCTGCCACGCGTGCGTGATCGTCAGCACGACGTCGCCGCCCACCAGCTCGGTCCAATGCAGGAGGTGCCGGTAGGCGGCGGCCAGCAGCCGGGTCCGATAGCCACGCTCGCCGAAGACCGCGACAGCCCGTTTGAACGCGGCGATCCCTGCCCAGTCGAGCGCATCCGGGTGGACGGCGATGCCATCGCGCTCGACGAGGACGCGCATCCAGTCGTCGAGACGCCCGACCATGATCGTGCAGACCGGCGTCGGCGCAGTCGCGTCGCGGCCGCTGGCGGCCAGTGCGTCCAGCGCGCGCTCGACGGCCTCGGCCACCGCGATGGCCTGGGCGACCGTGAAGCAGACCGTGGCGTTGATACTGATTCCCGCGGCGGTCGCGTCTTCGATCGCCCGGATCCCCGCCCGTGTCGCCGGGAACTTGACCTGGATGTTCGGGGCGAGGCTCGCGAACCGGATCCCCTGCTCGAGCATCCGTTCGGCGTTCGGGTAGTTCGCCGGGTTCGTCTGCATCGACAGTCGACCCTTGCGACCGCCTTCGCGGACGAAGACCGGCTCGAGGACGGCCGCACCGCGGAGGGCCATCTCCTCGACCACGGCCCAGGTGACCTCGATCTCGGTCCACGACGGGTTCGCCGCGGCCAGCTCCGCGATCCGCGGTGTCCAGTACGACCGTTCCTTGCCGAGCACCTCGAGCACGATGCTCGGGTTCGAGGTCGCGCCGGTGGCCCCTCGAGCGACGGCGTACTCGAGCTCGTCGAGCGCGCAGGAGTCATTCCAGTAGTCGGTAGGACGGCCGGCCACCGTTCGGAGCATCGGGCAGTCGATGAGACCGTCTGGGGCTGGGTTGGTCACCGCGTCTCTCCTCAGGCGAGGTCGCGCCGGGACGACACGCGTATCATAATCGATGATCGATGACACGCCACCCTGGAGGTCCGGCATCGTGGCTGTGACAGAGGAGATCCTCGGCCAGTTCCTCGGGGACGCATCCTTCCCCGTCACCTGGGACGCCGAGGCCGAGAAGGACTTCTTCTGGGTCTACGACGACCTCCACTGTCCACACCCGGTCAGCCCGATGTTCTTCGACATCGGCGGCTGGTGGCTGAGCTGCGACCACATGTTCCGCCGGTTCGGGACGCCGTTCGCGGTCGATTGGCTGGCCAAGAACGTCAACGGCTACGTCTACACCACCGCCATCCCGGCGGACCCGGCGCTTCGCATCGACGCCACCGAATACAGCGCCCGGTACGGCGCTCGGGTCCCGCGCGACGCGGCCTTCGCGACGACGATGGGCGCCTACCTCGACACGGTCCTGCCGGTCTATGGCCGTGATTTCGCCGACTGGTGGCGGGACCGGCTGCGGCCCGAGATGGAGCGCAACTTCGCCTATCTCGAGGCCCGACTGGACGCCGCCGCGAGCATGGATCTGGGCGACGCGGCTTGCCTTCTCGAGGATGCCATCGACATCCACGACCGCCACTGGAAGATCCACTGGATGCTCAACTTCGCCCAGCTGTCGGCCACCCTCGACCTGCGGGCGGTCATGCAGAAGACTCGCGACACGGTCGATGAGACGCTCCTCGGACGGCTCCAGAACTCGGCATCGGACCGAAACTGGGACTCGATCGAGGCACTCTGGCGGATGAAGAACGAGGTCCGCGACGATCCCGAGTTGGGGGGCGCGTTCGCATCCGACGATGTCGAGCAGATCGGCTCGACACTGGCGGCGAGCCCGCGCGGTCGTCAGTTCATCGCCGAGCGGGTCGAGCCCTACCAGCGCGAGTTCGGCTGGCACGCGGTGTGGAGCCACGAGTTCATCTTCCCGACGGTCCGCGAGCAGATGGGGCCGGTCCTCGAGCTCGTCCGCGGCTACCTCGCGACCGACTACGACTTTCCGAGCGCGATCGAGGCGATGCGACTCGACATCGAGGCGGCCTCACACGAGATCCTCGACGGGCTGACCGGCGACGCACGCGAGGAGATGCGGGCGGCCAACGCGATCAACCTCCGGATGGCGCCGCTCACCCCCGACCACCACTTCTATATCGACCAGGGCGCGAATGCGCACCTTCGACTGGTGCTGCTGGAGGTCGGCCGGCATCTGGTCGAGGGCGGCCGGCTCGATCGGCCCGACGACGTCATCTTCCTCCGCTACAACGAGCTCCGCGCGCTGATCGGGAGCGCGGCGGCGATCGATGCCCGGGCGATCGTCACGTCCCGTCGTGGCGAGCGCGAGGCAGCCGCGCGACTCCAGCCGCGCGACTGGGTCGGGACCGTGACGCCGACGCAGCTCGCGTTCCCGTATCTCGTCAACTGGGGCTACCCGGATCGCTTCCACCAGACCCAGTCCGACGACCAGCGTCTGATCACCGGGCTTGGGGCGTCGGCCGGTATCATCGAGGGGATCGCCCGCGTCGTCCGCACGGTGGACGATTTCGACGACGTCCGCGACGGCGACATCCTCGTCTGCCAGATGACCAACCCGGCCTGGGTCGTCCTGTTCACGAAGATCGCCGGGCTCGTCACGGACACCGGTGGGACGACATCTCATCCGGCAGTCCTCGCGCGCGAATTCGGTATCCCGGCGGTCATCGGGACGTCGGTCGCGACCCAGCGGATCGCCACCGGCGATCGGGTCAGGGTCGACGGGACGGCTGGCCGCGTCGAGATCCTGCGCGGCGAGCCTTCCGGCACCGCGGGTTCGCCGACCGCCGCGATCGGGTCATGACAGCCAGCGCGATGGCGATCGCCCGGATCATCCCGCGCAGCGTCCTGGCCGACCAGGTCAAGGACCGACTGCTCGACGGCATCCTGACCGGTCATTACCCACCGGATTCGCGGATCGTCGAGACGCAGGTGGCCCGCGAACTCGGGACGAGCCAGGCGCCTGTGCGCGAGGCGCTGCGCGGACTGGAGGCACTCGGCGTCGTGGAGATCACGCCATTCCGGGGGGCGCGGGTCCGCCGTCCGTCGCGCCGTGAGATCATCGAGGCATACGCGGTCCGCTCGACACTCGAGGTCCTCGCCGCCCGGTTGGCCGTCCCACGGCTGACCGATGCCGACGTCGCCCAACTCGCCGGCTTCCTTGAGGCGATGCGAGTGGCGGCCCGCGCCGACGACGGTCACGACGTGGCCGAGGCCGATGCCCGATTCCACGGGCGCATCGTCGAACTGGCCGACAACAGCACGCTCACACGGGTCTGGAACACGCTTGAACCGTTCTCGCGGACCTACCTCACCCTGGTCGTTCCCGGCGCAGACCCGCAGTGGTCGGCCGACCTGCACGCCCCGATCCTCGATGCCATCGAGAGTCGCGATACCGAGGCCGTCGTCGACGCACTCGAGCGGCACTTCGACGAGGTCCGCGACAACATGGCCAGCCGCTGGCCCGACGACGGACCGGCTTCCGCCACCGACCCACCACCGACAACGAGGGAAGCATGAGCCAGACCCTGCAACTGTCCGAGGAGCTGTCGGCTGGTTCCGCGCGACTACGGATCGACGTCCATGGCGCCGAGCCGCTCGAGCACGTGCTCGACGACATGACCTTCCTCGACTATCGCCTCGCCGAGGTCCGGATCGAGCCGGCGGTGACCCGCCACGAGCCGGACATCGTCTGGGATCGCGACGCCGACAAGGGGATCGCCTTCGACGGCCAGCGCGTGACGTTTCGTGGCCCCTGGCCGGCCGGGCCGATCCAGAAGGTCGTCGTCACGATGCTTGCTCTCCGGATGGAGTCGGTCGGCCTTCACCCGTTCCATGCGTCCGCGGTCCGTTATCGCGGCAAGACGGTCCTGTTTCTCGGCGGTGAGTCCAATCACGGCAAGTCGATGGGCCAGATCGAGGCGTGCAAGCGGGGCGCGACGCTCGTGTCGACCGAGACGACAGTCATCGACGAGAGGGGCGTGGCCGTCCTCGGTTCGAAGGCGCCGTTCCTCAAGAAGCGCACCGAGGGGACCGAACGCGCCGACAAGGCGTCGCCCGAGCGCGGTGTCGACAAATTCTTCGGGTCGATGCCGAGTTGGGAGATCCACGCCAAGCCGAGCAACGTCGACCTCGTCGTCGTGCCGGCCATCGACGGCAACTTCGACGCGTCGACCGTCGAGATGATCCAGTTCGAGCGGCAGTTCCAGACCTTCCATTCGGTCCAGAACTACTTCCTCCTCAATGAGCTGCTCGCTCCCGGCTTCCCGATGCCGGTCGTCGATACCGACCCTCTCCGTGAGGCGCGGGCCGACTTCGTGCGCCGATTCGCGGAGCGGCCGTACTACTTCGTCCGGGCGGCCACACCGCAGGTGCTGCTCGACGAGGTGGACCGGGTGCTCTAGGCCGAGCGATGCGAGCCTTTGCGTACGAGCGACCGGCCACCCTGGCTGATGCGGTCACCGTGCTCGGCGATGGCGGCCCTGACGCGCGACCGCTCGCAGGGGGGACCGACCTGATCATCAGGCTGCGCGATGGGTCGATCCAGCCGCGGGTCGTGGTCGATCTCAAGTGGATCGCCGAGCTGGACCGGGAGATCCGCGACGGTGACGACCGGTTGACGATCGGGGCACGGACGGTGATGACCGACCTCGCCGCCGACCGGCGGATCCGGCGCGAATTCCCGGCTCTGGCCGAGGCGGCGGCCGTCGTCGGCGCGGTGCAGATCCGAAACCGTGCGACGCTCGCCGGCAACATCTGCAATGCCTCGCCGGCGGCAGATACCGCGCCGGCTCTGCTCGTGTATGACGCGACCGTGCTCGTTGCGGGCCCGGGCGGCTCGCGACAGATCCCGATCGACGCGTTCTTCGTCCGATCCGGCGTGACGACGCTGGTGCGGGGCGAGGTCGTGACCGCCATCGAGCTGCCGCGAGCGGCGAGCTCGCCCGGCGCGGTCCACCTTCGGCGAACGCGGCGGCGCGGTCACGACCTCGCCTCGGTCACCCTCGCCTGCGCGGTCCAGGCGGATGGCACGACCCGACTGGCCTATGGCAGTCTCGGACCGCGGCCCGTCCTCGTCACGGACGTGACAGGGGTCCTGGCCGACCCGGCGGCGCCCGAGCGGGCCAAGGTGGAACGCCTCGACACGTTGTTCGTGGCGGCCAGCCCGTCCGCCCGCTCGATGCGGGCGAGCCCGGATTACAGGTTGGCGATGCTTCACGTGCTCGGTCTTCGAGCGGTCGGCATCGCGCTCGGGCGGCTCGCCGATGGGGCGAACGCGCGGTGACGATCCAGCCGATCGAGGTCACCGTCAACGGCCGGGCGCGGAGGATCGACGTCGCGCCGCATCACACCCTGCTCGAGGTCCTCCGCGACGATCTCGGGCTGACCGGCACGAAGGAGTGCTGCCTCGTCGGCGAATGCGGTGCCTGCACCGTCCTCGTCGATGGTGTCAGCGTCGATTCGTGCCTGATGCTCGCGGTCGAGGCGGATGGCGCGACGGTCGGCACCGTCGAGGGGATCGCCACGGGCGACCGGCTCCATCGCCTCCAGCAGGCATTCCTCGATACGGGCGCGGCCCAGTGCGGGTTCTGTATCCCGGGCCAACTCATCTCCGCGCAAGCGCTGCTGGCGCTCACCCCGCACCCGACCCGAGCCGAGATCGAGGAGGGCCTGGCCGGCAACCTCTGCCGCTGTGCGGGCTACGAGCAGATCATCGAGGCGGTCCAGGCCGCCGCCGCAGCCGACCCCGCGGCCTCGCAAGGAGCGGCCGAGCGATGACCGACCAGGGCGTCGGCGGCTCACCGACCCGGGTCGGCGGACGCGACAGGGTCACCGGGCATCAGACCTACGTCGCCGACGTTCGTCTCGAGGACGCCCTCCACGCCAAGCTCGTCAGCATCGACTGCGCTCGCGCCCGGATCGTCGCCATCGACGTCAGCGCAGCGCTCGCCGTCCCCGGTGTCCGGCTGGCGATCACCGCGAACGACCTGCCGCAACCGATGCCGCGCTTCGGCCCGCAGTTCATCGATCGACCCGTGCTGGCGGTCGACGAGACGCACTATCACGGCGAGCCGGTGGCGGCGGTCGCGGCCGACACCCACGATGCGGCGGAGGAAGCGGCCAGGCTCGTCCGCATCGAGTACGAGGAACTCCCGGCGGTCTTCACCATCGCCGCGGCCCTCGACCCGGACGCGCCGCTCGTCCAGGACCCGTCGTTCCGGCCGGGCGATCCGCTGGCGAGGACGAACGTCCTGCGCGAGCATCGCTACGGTTGGGGCGACGTCGAGGGCGCGACGGCCGATGTCGTCGTCGAGGGGACCTACACGTTCCCGATGGTCACCCAGTTCGCCATCGAGCCGCACGGGTTCATCGCCGCCCCTGACGGTGACGGGATCGCGATCTGGAGCTCGATCCAGCACCCGAGCTGGCTCCAGCGGGTCATCGCCGGCCTGCTTCACCTGCCGTTGTCCAAGGTGCGCGTCTTCGCGCCCGACCCTGGCGGCGGGTTCGGCGGCAAGCAGCACGCCAAGTACGAGCCGCTGGTCGCGTTCATGGCGCTCCGTGCCGGGCGCCCGGTCCGCCTCGTCCTCACCCTCGAGGAGACCTTCCAGGCCGTCCGCCGCGGGGCGTCCGAGATCCGCGTGCGGTCCGGCTTCCGGTTCGATGGCAGCCTCGTCTTTCGCGACGTCGAGGCGAACTACCTGATCGGCGCCTACGCAGACATCGCCGACCGGACGGTCGGCAAGGGCAGTTACACGTCGTCCGGCCCGTACCTCATCCCCGCCGTCCGGATCGTCGCCCGGAGCGTCCTGTCGCACACGACGCCGTCGACCGCGTTCCGTGGCTTTGGCAACCCGCAGCAGATCTGGGCGGTCGAATCGAACATGGACGAGGCCGCCGGCGTCCTTCGCATCGATCCGCTCGCGCTCCGCCTGAGGAACCTCGCCGACCGTGGTGACGCCTTCATCCCGGGCGACACGGCGGCGGACGGGGACTGGGCGAAGACCGTCGAGCGGGCGGCCGAGATGATCGGATGGGGAAGTCCACCCGTGGCCGGGAGGGGACGGGGCATCGCGCTGGGGCTCAAGTCCGGGCCGACCACCGGACTGTCCTACTCCACGGTCCGCCTCCTGGCAGACGGGAGTGTGGTGGTCCACGCGGGGACCTCGGACATGGGCCAGGGCGCACGGACGATCTTCGCCCAGATCGCGGCACGGGAACTCGGCTGTCCGCTCGAGTGGGTGACCGTCGTCATGGGCGATACAGCCGTCGTCCCGTATGACCAGCAGACGTCGGCGAGCCGGTCGTCGGTGTTGATGGGCAACTCGATCCTGAACGGCTGCCGCGAGGTCCAGGCGAAGCTGCGATCGATGGCCGCGCGGCTCGAGTCAGTCGACGAGGACGCGATCACGGTGGACCGCGGTGAGGTCCGCATCGGCGAGCGCGTCCTGCCCATCCGCGACGTGCTGATCCGGGGGCTCGGCCGGCTCGGTGGCGAGGTCATCGGCATCGGCGAGATGCGCAAGGAGGCCGAACCCGACCATCCGCTCGGTGGGACGGCGGCCTTCTACGAGTTCAACTGCACCGCGGTCGAGGTCGAGGTCGACCGGGCGACCGGCGACATCGTCGTCGTGCGCCACGTGACGGTCTCGGACGTCGGCAAGGCGCTCAACCCGATGCAGGTTCGCGGCCAGGACGAGGGCGCCGCGGTCATGGGGCTCGGTCACACACTGATGGAGCACTACATCCACGACGAGACCGGCCGGATCCGCAACCTGGGCGCGATCGACTACCGGATCCCGACGAGCATGGACCTGCCGCTCCGGATGGAGAGCGACATCATCGAAAACGAGGATGGGCCGGGACCGTACGGCTCGAAGGGGATGAGCGAAGGTGCGCTGCTCTGTGTCGCACCGGCCGTGGCCGCCGCCGTCCGCGACGCGACCGGGGTCGTGATCCGCGACCTGCCCTTGACGCCGGAGCGTGTCTGGCGGGCGCTCCGGGACGCCGCCGCGCCGACGCGATGACGTACGCCCTCGCGCTCGACGCAGTGCCCGTGGCGCCGCTTGCCGAGGCGAAGGCGCTCGTCGGTGGCAAGGCGGCCGGCCTCGCCGTGATGTCGCGCGAGCTGGGTCTGCCCGTGCCGCCCGGCTTCGTGGTCACGACCGCGACCTGCCGCGAGTTCCTGGCCGTGGGCTGGCCGGCCGGTCTGGATGACGAACTGCGCGAGCGGATGGCCGCGACCGAAGCCGTCGCCGGGCGCCGTTTCGGCGACCCCATCGACCCGCTCCTGGTCAGCGTCCGGTCCGGAGCGCCAGTGTCGATGCCGGGGATGATGGACACGATCCTCGACCTCGGTCTCAACGATGCCACGGAACGGGGCCTTGCCGTCGCAACGGGGAGCGAAGGATTCGCGCGGAGCTGTCGCGAGCGGTTCGTCGCGAGCTTTCGATCGATCGTCGGCGTCGGCGACGTGCCGGACGACCCATGGCTCCAGCTCCGGGTGGCGGTCGAGGCGGTCTTCCGCTCGTGGAACAGCGACCGGGCGCGGGCCTACCGGCGGGTGGAGGGGATCGCCGACGATGTCGGGACGGCCGTGACGGTCCAGGCGATGGTCTTCGGCAACCGCGGTGCCGATTCCGCGACGGGCGTCCTGTTCACGCGCAACCCGGCGACCGGCGAGCCGGCCCTGTACGGCGACGTCATGTTCGACGCCCAGGGCGAGGACGTCGTCGCCGGGACCCACGCGACCGAGCCGATCGCCGTGCTCGACGCTCGGCTGCCCGTCGTCGCCGCCGACCTGCGCGCCTTCGCGACGCGGCTCGAACACCACTACGCCGACCTGTGCGACATCGAGTTCACGATCGAGCAGGGCCGGCTGTGGATGCTCCAGGTCCGCGTCGGCAAGCGGAGCCCTCAGGCGGCGCTGCGGATCGCGGTCGACATGGCCGAGGACCCGGCGTTCCCGCTGTCCAGGGCCGAGGCGGTCGATCGAGTCCGCGCGCTCCTCGCGTCACCGCCGACGATCGCCACCGCCAGAAGCAATCTCCTGCTCCCGCTGCTGGTGGGCCTCCCTGCGTCGCCGGGCGTCGCGAGAGGGGCCGTCGCCCTGTGGCCCGAGGCCGTTCAGGAGGCCGCCGACGCCGGACGCGCGACGATCCTCGTCCGGGCCGAGACCTCGCCCGACGACGTCCACGGGATGGCCCGGGCGGCCGGGATCCTCACGTCGCGCGGGGGGCTCGCGAGTCACGCTGCCGTCGTCGCGCGAGGCTGGGGGATCCCCGCCGTGGTCGGTGCGGCCGCGATGGAGGTCACCGACGGGCACGTCGTCGTCGGCGACGTGGTCCTCGAAGCAGGCGACGTGATCACCATCGATGGTGGTTCCGGTGAGGTCTTCGTGGGCGAGATCCCCGGCTCGGCTGAGGTCGTGCCCGAGGCGCGGACCCTGCTGGCGTGGGCCGACGAGCTCGGGATCCCGATCGGCGAGGTCTGGACCGGCACGCCGGCGGACGCCGCCCATGGCGCCAGCCGTGCCCCCGCGCCGCCGCGCGCACCCACGGCAACCCCCGACCGCTGCCTGCGCGCGATCGCGATCAAGGGGTTCGCGCCCCTCGGCGGGGTCGCCGACGCTGTCCTCACGACGCCGGACGTGGTCCAGCCCATCATCGACCAGCTGGCCATCGATGGGCTGGTCGCGACCTCCGCCGGCGCCTACCGGCTCACCGAGACCGGGACGGCCAGGGCAGACGCACTCCTCGATGCGGAACGGGCGTCCTGGGGTCGCGCCGCGGCGAGCGCCGCACTCGACGCGTTCATCGGCCTCGACCAGCGGACAAAGGACACCGTCACCGCCTGGCAGCTTCGCGACGATGCCGATGGACAGGTCCTGAACGACCATGCCGACGCCGCCTACGACGCGCGGATCCTCGACCGCCTCGCGGCGTTGCACGCCGATGCGATCGCGTGGCTCAGCCCGCTGGAGACGGGCCCCCCGAGCCTGGCAGCCTACGGCGTCCGGCTGGCGCGCGCCCTGGAGCGGGCCCTCGGCGGCGACCAGAGGTACGTGGCATCACCGCGTGTCGACAGCTACCACGGGATCTGGTTCGAACTCCACGAGGACCTGATCCGGCTCGCCGGCCGTAGCCGCGAGGACGAGGTCGCCGCCGGACGCGCATGAACCTCGGCATCGCGACGATCTAGGATCGACGCTCCAGCGGATCTCGACGAGGAGGCACAGCCCGATGCTCACGGCGACCAAGGACCTGATGCTCCCGGCGACCGTCACCGGCTCGTGGCCACGGCCGCGTTGGTACGACGGCGGTCTCTGGGGCCGGCCACTCGACACGGCGCTGCTCGACGTTCGGTTCCGCGAGCAGTTCCTCGACGCCCACGCGGCCGTGATCGCCGACCAGGAGCGCGCCGGGCTTGACATCCTCACCAACGGCGACTACCACCTCGACGAGGACTTTGCCGGCCGCTCGTGGCACCACTACCCACTCCAGCGCTGGACCGGGTTCGAGCACGAGGAGCTCCAGTACGAAGGCTCGCGCGACAGCCTCCTCGCCTTCCCGCCGGGCACGCTGATGAACGAGATCGAGACGACGTGGCGCTGGCCGCGCGTGGTCGGGAAGGTCGAGCACGACCCGAAGAACCCGCTCGAGTACGCCAAGCTCTGGCGGATCGCCCAGGCTCGGGCGGCGTCGGGCAAACCGGTCAAGTTCGGGACCTGCTCGTCGCAGGTGCTCGCGATCTTCCTCGACAGCCACACCGCCGGGTACGACCTCGACGACAAGAAGCACCTGATCTGGGATATGGCGACCGCGATGAACCGCGAGCTTCGACAGCTGGCCGCCGCCGGCGCCAAGGTCATCCAGATCGAGGAGCCCACGATCCACTTCACGGCCGCCTTCCATCCCGAGGAGACCGAGCTCCTCGACTTCATGGTCGACGCCTTCAATCACGAAGTGGACGGCCTGGACGACGTCGAGCTCTGGATCCACACCTGCTGGGGCAATCCCAACATGCAGAAGGTCTACACCGGCGAGTCGTATGCCAACTCCATCGACATCTACCTGAACCGCCTGAAGGGCGACGTGTGGACGGTCGAGGCGACCGAGAACGACCTCGCCGAGATCGATCTCTTCAAGCCGTACGCCGCCAACCTCGCGAAGAAGGTCGCGGTGGGCATGGTCAGCCACCGCACGCTCCAGGCCGACATGGCGCCGACGATCGCCGCTCGGGCGCGGCGCGCGCTGGAGGTCATCCCGGCCGATAAGCTGATCCTGTCGAGCGACTGCGGCTTCGGCCGCCAGGGCTTCAACCGGACCGTCGCGTTCTACAAGGCGACGGGGATCGCCCAGGGGCGAAACATCGTCCTCAAGGAGCTCGGCCTGGAGGAGCGCTACGTGGCGGCGGCAGACCCGGCCCTGCAGGTCGACGTGCTTCCGGACCGGGAACCCCTGACGCACCTGCCGTCACCCTGGAGGTAGTGGCCTGCGCGGCCGGGTCGGGCTCGCGCCCGGCGGCGGGTCAGCGACCCCCCCCGGTGGTCGAGGTTGTCGCCTGTGAGTCGACAACCGCGGGTCGAGGACCGTCGTCGACCCGTCTACGACTCGATCTGTCGACTCCGGGTGGACGGGACGCCTCCCAAGCCCCTGATTCGGCAATTTCGAGCCCTGGTTGTCGATTCTCAGTCGACGCGCCGGTGCCTGGCCAGGCCCGGCGGTCAGCGGCCCTTGGCGTACCCGCGAGCCGTGAGCTTGTCCCAGAGCGAGCCGGCGTTGTTGTTCTGGATGTGATCCATCATGTAGCCCTGCCCCACGTCGACCGGCCCGAACGCGTCGTCGAACCGGACCCGGGCGATCGTCTCCTCGCGGGTCCAGCCCTTCGCGACCGCGTCGGCGACGGCGGACTTCCAGGCCATCAGCACGGCCCGTTGCGTGTTCACGTAGTCGAGGGTCTGGACCGGGCCGTGACCGGGCACGACGTGATCGACGTCGAGGGTGCGGATCCGCTCGAGCGCCTCCAGCCACTGGTCGACGTTCGACGTCATCAGCCAGGTCTGGACCTCGCTGAAGATCGTGTCGCCGGTGAAGACGACGCGCTCCTCCGGCACGTGGACCGCAAGCTGGCCCGGGGTGTGGCCGGGCGTCCACAGGCAGTGGAATGTGTGGCCGCCGACCCGCAGCGTCAGGTCGCCGGTGAACACGACGGTTCCCCGAGGCAGGGCGGCGTAGTACTCGTCCCGGTCGGGGACCAGGGGTGCCGCTTCCGGGTCATCGGTCGGGATGGCTTCAAGGGCGTAATCGAACGGGTCGAGCGCCGCGTTCGGGTCCATGAAGATGTCGTACAGCGCCTGGTGGTTGACCACCTCGCCGGCACCTCGGAACCACCAGTTGCCGAAGATGTGGTCGACGTGGTTCTCGGTATTGATCAGGTAGCGGATCGGGCCGTGCGTCTCCGCCTCGGCGCGCATGGCCACCGCGCGCGTCGGGAGCTGCGGGGTGTCGATCATGACGACGCCGTCCGAGGTGACCACGAAGCTCGGGTTGCAGCCCCGCAGCTTGGCGGCCGTGTAGACGTTCGGCGTGACCCGTTCGAGGTCGAGGGCAGCTGGCATGCGACGCTCTCCTGGTCTACTGGGTTGCGGTGAGGCCGCCGTCGATCCCGAGGACCTGGCCGGTCACGAACGATGCCGCGTCCGAGCAGAGGAAGATCGCCGGACCGGCGAGATCGCGCGTTTCCCCGACGCGCCCGAGAGGGATCCTGCCGACGATGCCCGCCCTAAATGCCGGGTCGGCCAGCAGCGACGCGATCTGGGGCGTGTCGACGAAGGTCGGCATGATCGCGTTGACGTGGATGCCGTACTTGGCCCACTCGGTCGCCCACTGGCGGGTCAGCGAGCTGATGGCACCCTTGGCCGCGACATACGCCGAGTAGCCGGCGTTGATGCCGAGGTTCGCTCGCACCGACGAGATGTTGAGGATCCGCCCGCCACGCCCGGCGGCGATCATCGCCTGCGCCACGGCCTGCGTCGGGACGATCGTGCTCCGCAGGTTGAGCTCCATGATCCAGTCCCAATCGGAGCGCGGGTAGCTTTCGGCCGGGTGGAGCGCCTTGCCCGCGCCGCCACCGACGGCGTTGATCAGGATGTCGATCCGACCGAAGTGCTCGACGGTCTCGGCGACCATCCGGTCGGCGTCGTCTTGGCTCGTCGCGTCGGCGGTGATCGCCAGACCCTCGGAGCCCGCCGTGCGGATGCGCTCGACCGTCGCGTCGCACGTCTCGCGTGTCCGGCCCGCCACCGCGACCCTGGCGCCGGCGCCGGCCAGCGCCTCGGCGAGCGCCGATCCGATCCCGCCGCCACCGCCCGGGATGAGAGCGACACGCCCGTCAAGGCTGAAGATGTCGAGTTGGGTCATCGCGTCTTCCTTCGACTCGCGGTCCGATCCCTGGGAGGCGCTTGCCGCGGCGTCCCGTTTGATCGATTATCGAAGATGATTCTGCCACGGCGGGAGTCGGCCCGTGCCGCGACGGTCGATCGCCGCCGGACCCTAAGATTGGATGCATCCATCAGCGCCGCCACCGACCCGCAGGAGCAGTCATGACCCTCGATCTGAACGGCCTGATCCCGGCCACCGTCCTGCCGATGCATGCCGACGGCGGCATCGACCAGCCCGCGCTGCGGTCGTACATCGGCTGGGTGGTGGGCCAGGGGCCGGTCGCGCTGGCGATCAACGTCGACACCGGTGAGGGTCCCCACCTGACCCACGACGAGAAGGTCGACGTCCTGCACATCGTCCGGGAGGTGACCGACCTGCCGATCGTGGCCGGCCTGGCCGGGCCGTCGACCGACGCCGCGGTCCGCCAGGCGAGGGACTTCAAGGCGGCCGGCGCCGACGCGCTGCTCGTCTTCCCGATCCCGGCCTACCTGAGCGAGCCGCTCGATGTCAGGGTCCCGGTCCGGTATCACGAGGCGATCGCCGACGTCGGGCTGCCGCTGATCCTGTTCCAGCTCCAGCCGGCCCTGGCCGGGCTCACCTTCGAGCCTGATACGCTCCGGGCGATGGCGGCGGTCGAGGGTGTGGTCGCCATCAAGGAGGCCTCCTTCGACGCCCGACGGTTCGTCGATACCGCGCGGCTGATCGCCGACCTGCCGCGGCCGATCACGCTCCTGACCGGCAACGACAACTTCATCCTCGAGTCGTTCATGCTCGGCGCGACAGGGGCGCTGATCGGGTTCGGGGCCGTCATGACCCGCGAGCAGGTCGACATGATCCGCGCCTGGCAGGACGGCCGGATCGACGACGCGATGGCGCTCGGACGGCGGGTCCAGCGGCTGGCCGACGTCGTCTTCGCCGCGCCCGTCGGCGACTATCGGGTCCGGCTCAAGGAGTGCCTGCGGATCCTGGGTGTGCTCGAGGCGGCTCACGTCCGCCGGCCGCTGATGCCGCTCGGCGACGCGGAGCGGGCGCAGCTGACGGTCGTCCTCGCCGAGGTCGGCCTGCTCGAGGATGTTGCGGCCCCCGCGTCGCGATAGAGAACCTTTGCTGTACGCTGTCGAGCGACGGCTCCGGACCGCAGTCTGGCCCGGGATCCACGTCCGCGAGGCCCGCCTTCGGAGGGAATCAGCCTTGGCGACCGAACCCGCAGATGTCCTGATCGTCGGCGCCGGGGCGTCCGGCGGTGTCGTGGCCCTCCGGCTGGCGGAGGCGGGGCTGTCCGTCGTCTGTCTCGAACAGGGCGGCTGGCTCGATCGCGCGGACTACCCTGGCAACAAGCTGGACTGGGAGCTGAAGGCGCGCAAGGACTGGGCGACCAGCCCGAACATCCGCGGACTCGCTCAGGACTACCCGATCGTCGAGGACGACAGCCCGGTCTCGCCGCTCATGTACAACGCGGTCGGCGGCTCCACGATCATCTTTGCGGGCGCCTGGCCACGGGCCCTCCCATCCGACTTCCGGGTCCGCTCGCTCGATGGCGTCGCCGACGACTGGCCGATCGACTACTTCGAACTGCTTCCGTACTTCTACCGGACGGACCGGCAGTTCGGCGTGTCCGGCCTGCCGGGCGACCCAGCCTATCCGCCCGATGCCGAGGACGCACCGATGCCGCCGCTTCCGATCGGGTCGGCTGGGCTCAGGGTCGCGCGCGGCATGACCACGTTGGGCTGGCACTGGTGGCCGGAGTTCAACTCGATCAACTCGGTCGCCTACGACGGTCGCCGGCCGTGCGTCCAGCGCAGCACCTGCCAGTCGGGCTGCAATGAGGGCGCCAAGGCGTCGACCGACCTGACCCACTGGCCGAAGGCGATCGCCCTGGGCGCGCGGCTTGTGACGGGTGCGCGAGTCCGTCGCATCGAGACCGACGCGCGCGGTCTCGCGACGGGGGCCACGTGGATCGACACCGATGGCGGCGAACACCTCGAGCGGGCACGCGTGGTGGTCGTCGCGGCGAACGCGATCGGCACGCCCCGGCTGTTGTTGAACTCGTCGAGCCCTGCCCACCCGGATGGGCTGGCGAATTCGTCCGGTCTGGTCGGGAAGCGGCTGATGATGCATCCCTTCGCCAATGTCGCCGGCCTGTTCGAGGAGCCGCTGATGAGCTGGGCCGGCCAGTTCGGCGACCTCATCGAGTCGCTCGAGTTCTACGAGACCGACGAGCGGCGTGGCTTCGTCCGTGGAGCCCGCTGGGGATTGGCCCCGACTGGCGGACCGATCAACACGGCCCTCCCCAGCCGGGCCGGCGAGCAGGCGTGGGGCACGGGTCACCACGAGCACGTCCGGACGCATCTCGGACATGGCGCCAACTGGGGCCTCTTCGCCGAGGACCTGCCGGACGAGGCGAACCGGGTGACCCTCTCCACGACCGTCACCGACTCGTCGGGCATCCCGGCGCCCGAGGTCCATTACTCGATGGCCGACAACGCGCGGCGGATGCTCGACTTCCACATCGAGCGCGCGACGGAGTCGATGGAGGCGGCGGGTGCATACAAGATCGAGGTCGACCGGTTGATGCGGTATTCCGGGTGGCATCTTCTGGGCACGGCCCGGATGGGGAACGACCCGACGACGTCGGTGCTCGACCGCTGGAACCGTGCGCACGATGTCGCGAACCTGTATGTCGTGGACGGCTCGTGCTTCGTTACCTCGACCGGCGTGAACCCGACCTCGACGATCGTGTCGATCGCTCTGCGGGCCGCCGACCACATGATCGAGACCCGCTTCGAGCAGCAGGTGCCGGTGTGACCGCCGGGCCGACCGACCCCGCTGCGACCGCCGACGTCGAGAGCCTCGACGCCGCCGAGCGGACGACGCTGACGGCGGTCGCCGATCGGCTCATCCCTGAGGCGGACGGGATGCCGTCCGCAGCCGAGGTCGTCGGCGACGACCGGCTCAGGTTCGTGCTGAAGGCCCGACCCGACCTGCTTGGGCCGCTCCGCGCGGCACTCCGGCCGGGGCTGGGCTCGGACGTCCAGGCGCGCCTCGACGCCCTCGGGCGCGACGAGCCGTCGAGCCTCGGTGCACTCCAGCTCGTCATCGTCGCCGGCTACTACACGGATGGCGACGTGCGGGAACGGATCGGCTATCCCGGCCAGGTCGCGCTGCCCCTCCGCTCGTGGGAGGTCCCGGCCTACATCGATGAAGGCCTGATCGATGCCGTGCTCGCGCGCGGCCCGGTCTGGCGCGACCCGGTGACCGGCACACGAGCAGTCGTCGTCGACGCACCGAGGACATATGCGGAGCGATTCGCCGCCCCGCCCGAAGGAGACAGCGATGGCCACCACGGCACCTGAGACCACGCACGCCGGTTGGCTGGACGCGTTCCTCGCCGACTGGCGACCCGGCACGGGCGAGACACGCGAGACGCGCGAACCCGCGACCGGGCGACCGCTGCTGACCCTGCCGCAGTCCACGCCCGAGGATGTCGCGCGGGCCGCGGCTGCGGCCGCGGCCGCGCAACCGGCCTGGGCCGAGACCAGCTACGCCGAGCGGGCCGCGGTGCTCCGCCGCGCCGCCGAGATCTACGAAACACATCGCCCCGAGTTCGGGACGTGGACCCAGCGCGAGACGGGCGCGGTCCACGGCAAGATGCACCACGAGCAGAACTTCGCCGCGGGCGAGATCAATGCCGCGGCGACGATGCCGTTCCAGTCGTACGGCCAGCTCGTCCCGAGCGTCGTCCCGGGGCGGCTGTCGATGTTGCGCCGTGTGCCGGCCGGCGTCATCGGCGCGATCACGCCCTGGAACTCACCGACCGTTCTCGGGATGCGGGTCGTGGCGCCGGCACTGGCACTCGGCAACGCCGTCATCATCAAGCCGGATCCCCAGACCGCGGTCTGCGGCGGCGCGGTGTTCGAGGCCGTGTTCCGCGAGGCCGGGCTGCCCGAGGGGCTGCTCCACATCGTCCTCGGC
>Ga0209068_10000293_pt1 | contig 28252 bp, 21 predicted proteins | sample ColStrG_CSR_2012_FD_187200 | JGI IMG/M metagenome (GOLD analysis project Ga0209068, IMG submission 187200) | Freshwater sediment microbial communities in response to fracking from Pennsylvania, USA - Cold Stream Run_MetaG_CSR_2012 (SPAdes)... | ecosystem: Environmental > Aquatic > Freshwater >...
CCCCGGAGCCCACCCACGCCCTGGCCGCCGCCGTGCGGGAGGCGCTGAAGGCCAAGGAAACCGGCGAGGAGACCGTGATCCTCACTGCCCTCTGCGGCCACGGCCACTTCGACCTGGCCGCCTACGACGCCTATCTGTCCGGCGCCATGGCCGACGAGGCCGTCAGCGAGGAGCGCTTCGCTTCGGCTCTCGCCACCGTCCCCGACGTCGGCGATCGGTGACCGCAGCTGCCGAAGACGTACATGGCGCGCTACTGGCCGAGCTGGGTGAGGCGCCGCTGGTGATCGACCCCGACGTCATGGCCGCCTATAGCGTCGATCGGGCCATGTCGGTGGTGCCGGGCCGACCGATGGCCGTGGTCCGGGCCCGCGACACTGCCGACGTTCAGGCCGTGCTGCGTGTGGCGTCACGGTTTCGGGTTCCGGTTGTCCCCCGCGGTCTCGGCACCGGCCTGTCGGGCGGGTCCACGGCCCTCGACGGGTGCATCGTGTTGTCCACCGAGCGCATGCGGTCGCTGGATATCGACGCCGCGGCCATGGTGGCGGCGGTGGGACCAGGCATCCGCAACGTCGAGCTGAAGGAGGCGGCGGCCGCCCAGGGCCTCTGGTATCCGCCGGACCCGTCATCCTTCGAGATCTGCTCCATCGGTGGCAACCTGGCCACGAATGCCGGCGGGTTGTGCTGCGTGAAGTACGGCGTCACCACCGACTACGTGCTCGGCATTGAAGTGGTGCTGGCCGACGGCCGGGCGGTCCGGCTCGGCGGACGCACCATCAAGGACGTTGCCGGCTATGACCTCAAGCGCCTCTTCGTCGGCTCCGAGGGCACGCTCGGGGTGATTACCGAAGCGGTTGTCCGCTTGCGTCCACCCCCACCGCCGGCGTCGACCGTGGTGGCCACCTTCCCGTCGGTCGCCCACGCGGGCCGGGCCGTTACTCGCATCGTGGCTGAGGTGCGCCCCGCCGCCCTCGAGCTGATGGACCGGGCCGCCATGGACGCGGTGGAGCGCGTGCGGCCCATTGGTCTCGACCTCGGCGCGGCCGCTCTGCTCCTAGCCCGCACCGACGGAGGCGGCGACGAGGCCGACCGGATCGTGGCCGCCTGTGAAGCCGCCGGTGCCGACTACGTGGCCCACACCGATGACCTCGACGAAGGGGAGCTGCTCATGGGCGCCCGTCGTATGGCCATTCCCTGCGTCGAACGGCTCGGCACCGTGCTCATCGAGGACGTCGGTGTGCCGGTGCCGCGCATCCCCGAGCTCCTGGTGGCGGTCGAAGCGATCGCCGCCCGTCATCGCACCGCCATCCCGGTGATCGGTCACGCCGGCGACGGTAACTTCCACCCGCTCGTCACCTACGACGCCAGCGATCCCGATGCCACTGCCCGCGCTGGCGAGGCGTTCGATGCGGTGATGGAAGCGGCCCTGGCTCTGGGTGGGACGGTCACCGGCGAGCACGGCATCGGGATGTTGAAGGCCCGCCACCTGGTGAGTCAGCTGGGTGACGACGTCATGGACCTCACTCGTCGGGTCAAGCACGCCCTCGATCCTGAGAACATCCTCAATCCCGGCAAGTGGGTCTGACGGATTCGCTTCAGCCTGCGCCGTTGGCGGCGCGGACCATGGCGGTCCACTCCACGACGTCCCACAGGGCTTCGATGGAGACGAACTCCAGGGTCCCGAGGGCGAGGATTCCGGCCACGCTGAGCTGGGCCGACTTCTCGTCCGGGTATTCGATGATCGACGTCAGGTTGGTGTCGCTTGGAGAGAAGCCGACGGCCTTTACGTCGCCCTTGTGCTCGCCGATGACGGCGTAGATGGCGGTGATCTGGGCGTCGTTCTGCTCGTTGGAGAGGTCCTGCCAGGCGCCGGGGACGACCCGGGTCCGTGAAAGTTGGAGATGGCTCATGGTTGCTCCATTTTTCGTGGGTTCGAGCACCATTCGGTACTCGCTGAGGAAGGTACACCCAGCATCTTGAAGCTGCTTGGGAGAACGAGCGACCCCGGGTTCGCGGGGTGTTGGGGGCCGAGGGTGTGGTGAACTCGCGGGTGTGAACGGGGGAGCACGATCGCTGCGGTGTGCGGTCATCGGGGCAGGGATGGCGGGCATTCTCAGCGCCATCAAGCTGACCGACGCCGGGATCACCGACTTCACGGTGTACGAGAAGGCGGATCGGGTGGGCGGCACGTGGCGGGAGAACACGTATCCCGGTCTGGCGTGCGATGTGCCGTCACACCTCTACTCCTACTCCTTTGCCCTCAGTTCGGAATGGAGTCACCGCTTCGCTCCGGGGCCCGAGATCCGGGCCTACTTCGAGCGGGTGGCCGAGGAGTACGGCGTGACCCAACGCGTGCGCTTCGGTGATGCCGTGACCCGGTGCCAATTCTCCGACGGGCAGTGGCACCTGACCACGGCGGCGGGCCACCACGACACCGTTGACGTGGTGATCGCCGCTACCGGGGTGCTCCATCACCCGAACTATCCCGACATCGAGGGCATCGACTCGTTCGCGGGGTCGGCGTTCCACAGTTCTCGTTGGGATCACGACGTCGCCCTCGACGGTGCCCGCGTCGGCGTCATCGGCACCGGGTCGACCGCCGTGCAGATCGTGACGGCCATCGTCGACCGGGTCGCCGAGCTGGCCCTCTTCCAACGGACGGCCCAATGGATCCTCCCGCAGGACAACCCGGCGTATACCGACGACGAGACGGCGACCTTCCGCCATCATCCCGAACGACTGGCCGACCTTCATCAGCGGCTCTCGGACATGTTCGATGTCTTTTCCAACGCCGTCATCGACTCCGACTCGGCCGAGTTGGCCATGATCGAATCTGCCTGTCTGGAGAACCTCGAGCACAACGTGCACGACCCGGAACTCCGCGAGCGCCTGCAGCCGGACTACCGCGCCGCCTGCAAGCGGCTGATCCTCTCTCCCGATTTCTATGCCGCCATCCAACGCCCCAACGCGGCGTTGGTCACCAACCCCATCGAGCGAGTCGAGCCCGGCGGCGTGCGTACCGCCGACGGTCAGCTACATGAACTCGACGTGCTGGTGGTGGCTACCGGGTTCAAAGCCGACGCCTTCATGCGTCCTATGGACATCGTGGGTCGCGGTGGGGTGACGCTGGACGAGGCGTGGGACCCGCGCCCCGAGGCGTACCTGTCGATCTCGATGCCCGACTTCCCCAACTTCTTCATGCTGAACGGCCCCAACGGCCCGGTGGGGAACTTCTCGCTCATCGAGGTCGCCGAGTTGCAGTTCGGCTACATCCTGCAACTCCTGGACCGCCTCCGGACGGGGGAGTGCCGGGAGATCAGCGTGACCCGCGACGCGTTGGCGGCGTTCGAACAGGATCGGGAACAGGCCGCGCACCGCACGGTGTGGGTCACGGGCTGTCGGAGCTGGTACCTCGACGACCGCGGGTTGCCGGCGGTCTGGCCGTGGCCCTTCACGCAGTACCGCGACGCGATGAAGGCACCGGACCCGACTGCCTACTCCTTCTTGTAACGGATTACCCGCTGAAGTTGAAGCCACCGTCGCTGATGAACGACGCCCAGAACTCCGGGTCATAGGAGTGCTCGGGATCGGCTCGCACCTTGGCGTCGAGGAGTTGGGCGTCGTCGCCCACCAGGATGCGCCAGTGGTTCTGGCGGACGCCGTCGAGGATGATGGTGGCGGCCTGGGCGGCGGTGGTGGGCGCCGTGTCACGGAAGCCCTCAGCCATCATCTGCATGCCCTTGCGCAGGTCCTCGTCGGACACGCCCTCAACCGGCAGCCCCTGGTTGGTTAGCCGTTGACGGAGGGCCGAAAGCGCGGTGGCGTCCATCGACTCCGGGTCGTTCCCGTGGGCTTTGCCGGAGTTGATGATGATCGAGGTGCCGATGTGGCCGGGCATCACCACCGATGCCCGCAGATGGGGAGCGTTGACTCGGAAGTCGGTGATCAGCGCCTCGGTGAAACCGCGAACTGCGAACTTCGCCGCGCAATACGCGGTGTGAGGGATCGTCGGCCCGACCGAGGCCAAGAGCCCGTTCACGCTGCTCGTGTTGATCACATGACCCTCGTCGGACGCCACCAACATGGCCAGGAAGGCGCGGGTATTGAAATACACGCCGCTCCAGTCGACGCCGAAGGTGCGTTCCCATTCGGCCCGGTCGTCGGTGATGATGCTGCCTCCGCCGCCGATGCCGGCGTTGTTGAACAGCAGGTTGATGTGCTTGGTCTCGTGGTCGGTGGCGACGGCGTCGCGGAAGGCGAGGACCTGGGCCTCCTTGGAGACGTCGGCCACGAATGACGTGACCCGGACCCCTGACGGCGCGCCGTCCACGGCCAGCGATCGCGTCTCGGCCATGGCCTCAGCGGAGACGTCGCACATGGCGACGTGGCATCCCTCGGCGGCGAGCTGGCGCACCAGCTCGCGGCCCATGCCGGTGCCCCCACCGGTGACGACAGCGATGCGTCCTTCAAAGCGTTCCATGGACTTCCCCCGATGTTGATGGACCAACGTCGTCACACTAGGGCGTTGAGCACGATGAGGTTACGGTCGTCTGATGTCCGACCCTGACGATCGCCTTCGGCGCGCCCGGCTCAGCGCGCAAGGGCTGGCTCGGCCCCGAGCCGCGACTCCCGAGGAGGTGGTGCGCGGTCTCCTCGCCGTCCAGGCCCAGGACCTCCGGGGTTCTCGGTTGGCGATTCGGGCGCGTTCGACGGGTCTGACGAGCGCGGACGTCGACGACGCGCTGACCGTGCGCCGGAGCCTCGTCGTGGGCTGGCTCAACCGGGGCACCCTCCACCTCGTTGCCGCCGAGGACTACTGGTGGCTCCACGCACTCACGGCGTCGCGGAGCGAGGTCGCCAATGCCCGTCGACTCCGCCAAGAGGGCGTGAGCGAGGCGCAAGCGGCTCGTGGCGTGGATGTGGTGGTGGAGGCTGTCCGAGCGCGTGGCCCGCTCACCCGCGCTCAGCTCAAGGACCACCTCGATGACGCCGGGGTCCCCACGGAGCGCCAAGCGTTGGTGCACGTGTTGTTCGCAGCATCGATCGACGGATGCCTTGTCCGTGGCCCGATCGTCGACGGCGAGCAGGCCTTCGTCGACCCAACGTCGTGGATAGGGGCGCCCGAGCTGTTGGACGCGAGCCAATCATCGGCCCGTCTGGCCCGTCGGTATCTCGCTGGCCACGGCCCGGCCGGCGAACGTGACCTGGCCAAATGGGCGGGACTCAGCCTGGGCGCCGCTCGCGCCGCATTTGCCGAGGTTGGCGACGAGGTCGCGCCCTGGGGCGACGGGTTGAGTCAGTTGGCGTCGCCATCATCAGCGGCGCCGCTGCCTCCGCCGCGATTACTGGGGCCCTTCGACCCGATCTTGCACGGATGGGCGTCCCGGGCCGTGTTCGTGGGCGACCACCATGGCATCGTCACGTCCAATGGCATCTTCCGGTCGACGGCGCTGGTCGAGGGGAAAACAACGGCGACCTGGACCCTCGATGACCGCGGCGTGATCCTTCGGCCACTCGAGGCCATGAGCGCGACGACCATGGACGCGCTCGAGCAAGATGCCCGCGCCGTGCAGCGCTACCTCGGCCGACCCGAGAAGGGAATTGTCGCCGTCGAGCACTCCCACCGGTACTAGCTCGCGGGGGAGCCGAGGCGGTCGAGGACGTTGCGGGTGATCTGCTCGATTTGGGGATCGCGGCCGCGCAGACCGTGGGCCCAGTCGGTTGACCCCGAGGTGACCACGGTGCCGCCCCCGCGTGAGACGTAGCTCCCGAGCACCGCATGGCCGTGGGCGATGCGTTCGGCGTCGGCGGGATCGCGCGACCCCAACAGGCGCGACGCGATGAACTCGAGCTCGGAGGGCTCGTTGGGCCCGGGCGGGCGTCCAGCCGTTTCGCGGGTGAAGTGCGATGCCGGTGCCGTGCCCAGGATCTCAAAATCGGTGGGGGTCCCGTCCACCCCGGTCGGAATCGGGAGGCCGTCGCGGTAGGTGAAGTCGCATCCGTCGCACTCGTAGCCGACGACCGTGGCCCCGGCTCCCAGCAAATCGCCGTAGAAGACGTCGGCGCCGTCGAACAGCCAATGGTCGGCTCGGTGCACCGTGTAGCCCCCCGCCCCTCGGGGCACCACCTTGCCGATGCGGTGGTAGCCGCCGCGGGCGAAGCTCACGCCGGTCATGTGGTTCTCGGGGCGCCCGATGAGGTGGTCCGACCAGATGCTGGTGAGTTCGGCGACGCGGTCGGTATCGAAGACGGGGTCTTGCTTCAGCTGCGCCTTGTAGCCGACCATCGATGCCGCCGGCCCTTCGGGCGTGTTGTCCTCCAGGCGCACCTGCCAGAACGCGGTGTTCCCCGAGAGGAACGCGGCGTTGCCCCCCGCGGCGATGAAGGCTTCCACGGTGTCGCGCATCGGTGCCGACCAGTACTCGTCGTGCCCGATCGACAAGAACAGCTGATAGCCGCCTGCCCGACGCTCCAGCAGCTCGGGGTGCTCGTCGAGATCGGCGTTGGTCACGATGTCGAGCGCGTAGCCCTCCCGCTCGGCCCACTCGATGAACGGGAGCTCCCAATCGGGCCAGCCCGCCGAGCCCGCCCACGGTGATAGGTGGTTGAGCGTGAGGTAACCGATGTGGGCGGCCATCTGACGATCGGGCGGATGCTCGACGGTCACCCGTCGACCCGACCCGGGCGGCTTGAACAGGTACCCCGGGCTCATCGGTCGTTGCAGCGAGACCGAGGTCGCCCCGTTGTAGAGGTTCCATCCGCCGAAGTCGTTGTAGGCATGCCAGGTGTTCGTCGCCAACGCCAACAGGATCGAGGCGCTCGGCGTCCCCGTCGGCGGCCGCACCACGAAGAAGGCGTGGCTCCGTCGGACCTTGCCGTTCACTTCGATCTCGAGGATTACCTCGTAGTAGCCGGAGCGCCACGACGGATCGATCTCGATGGTGCTCGCCACCGGCCAGCCGCATCCCGCGGTTGACGCATCGGGCGGGGTTGGGTGATCGCCAACCTCGACGTGCTCGTCGCGGAACACGACCGTGCGCTCGCCGCCCACGCGGGCCACCTCCACCGAAGTGGGTCTGCCCCCCGCCGACGACAGGTGCAGGGCCACCCGCTCACCCCCGCAGGCGGACTGGGGCCAGCAGTATCCAGTGACGGTCTCGAAGCTCATGGCACGACCCTAACGCCGGGTGATCCGTGGCTCCCTGCGTGCCCCAGCTCGACGCCGTGAAGACGAACCTCGGCTGCTACCAGACTGCGGCACGTTCATCTCCGGGCCTAGCCGCGGAGTGTCAGATGGTGCAGTCGACAGCGACCTCGAGTGCGGCGCACACCTGGCGCATCCGATCGTCACTCAGCCTGCCGATCCGTTCGACGAGCACGGCGATCGACACGCTCTCCACGGAATCGAGATTGATCGCGCTGCGTCGCATGATGGGGTCGTCTCCCGGCTCGAGCTCGACCTCGCTGGGGAGTCCCCGGATGGTGGTGGTACACGGTGCGATGAGAGCGCGTCCCAGGCGTGGAATGGCGGCGTCTCGTGAAATTACGACGACCGGCCGTCGGCCGATCTGGGGAAGCTCACACCACCACAGCTCCCCCCGCATCGGTGGCGCGCTCACGAGTTCGCCACAGCCTCGCGGAACGACCCCAAATCGCCCCACTCATCGGGCTGGTCGATGGGATGGTCGTCGTAGCTCGCGTACGCCGCGTCCAGCTCGCTCCCGCGATTTCGAGCGAGCAAGGCGGCCAGCGCCTCATCGAGCAACTTGGAGTCCGTGGTGCCGGCGGAGCTTTCGCGGGCGCGCCGCAACAGATCTCCGTCCACCGTGGTGCTCACTCGCATTCTCGTCATGCCATGATCATGCCCTAGCTATGCCACACCGGCAAGGCTGGACCGCAAAAAGGAAACGTGTTCTAGGATCGAGCCATGCCAAACATTGCTTTTCCGGACCGGGGGATGGGGGAGCACGTCGATTGGGCGTTGCTCCGCGTGGACATGGCCGTGGGCATGGGCGCCCTGTCGGAAGCGGTCTACGGCAACACCCAACTCCCGCTGCGCGAACGGGAGGCGGCTCGGTGGACGGTCGCCCTCATCAATGACTGCGTCGTCTGTCAGGACACGCGTGCCCGAGGCGCCGCCGACGCCGGCATCGACGACGGCTTCTACGCCGAGGTGGCGAACTGGCGCGACAGCGACATGCTCACCGAACGAGAGTGCCTGGCTGCGGAGTTCGCCCAGCGCTTCGCCCTTGACCACTTGGCCATGGACGACGACTTTTGGGGTCGGATGCATTCGGCGTTCGCCGACGACGAGATCGCTGACCTGACGATCTGTTGCGGCATGTTCCTGGGTATGGGTCGCACCCTGGCCGTGATCGGCGTGCGCGCTCCTGAGGAACGCATCATCGTCTGATCCGCTTCGACTGGTGTCTTGGCCTCACGGTGCCTCGATGTGAGGCAGGCTGGGGTCGTGACGGTCAGCTTGCACGGTCAGGGACTCACGAGGGCCGAGGTGGTGGCCGTCGCGCGGGACGGGGCGCCGGTGGTGCTGGGCGACGACGCCCGCGCCGCCATCGAGCGCAGCCATGACGTCATTGTCGATCTTGCCCAGTCCGGCCAGCCCGTCTATGGCGTTTCCACCGGGTTCGGGTCGCTCGCCGACGTCTACATCGACCCCGACCGGCGGACTCAGCTGCAACGGTCGCTCATCCGGTCTCACGCCGCGGGCCTGGGTCCGCCCGTCGAGGTGGAGGTGGTCCGGGCCATGGTCCTGCTCCGGGCCCGCACGCTCTCCATGGGCTGGTCCGGGGTTCGCCTCGAGGTGGTCGAACGGATGCTCGACCTGTTGAATCACGACATCACCCCGGTGGTGCACGAGTACGGGTCGCTGGGTTGTAGCGGCGACCTCGCCCCCCTGGCCCAGGTGGCCCTCGTGTTGATGGGCGAGGGCGAGGCTTGGGTCGGCGGCGTCATTCGCCCGGGCGACGAGGCGCTGGCCTCCGTTGGCCTGGCCCCGGTGGTACTGGAGGCCAAGGAGGGCCTGGCGCTGATCAACGGCACCGACGGCATGCTCGGCATGTTGGTGCTGGCCTGCACCGACATCATCGCCCTGCTCCGACTGGCCGACCTCACCGCGGCGATGAGCGTCGAGGCGTTGCTGGGCACCGATGCCGTGTTCCAGCCCGAGTTGCATCGGCTACGGCCCCACCCCGGGCAGCTGGCCAGTGCCGCCAACCTGGTGGCGTTGCTGGCCGGCTCGGGCATCGTCGCCTCGCACCGCGAAGGCGACACCCGAGTGCAGGACGCGTACTCGTTGCGCTGCGCCCCCCAGGTGCACGGAGCCGCCCGCGACACGCTCACCCACGTGGAACAGGTGTGCGGACGGGAACTCGACTCGGCGATCGACAACCCGATTGTGCTGCCCGACGGGCGCGTCTCGTCGAACGGCAACTTCCACGGTGCCCCGCTGGCCTACGCCGCCGACTTTCTGGCCATCACGCTGGCCGACGTGGGCTCCATGGCCGAGCGGCGCACCGATCGCATGCTTGACCCTCACCGTTCGCAGGGACTTCCGCCGTTCTTGGCCGATGACCCCGGAGTTGACTCCGGTCTGATGATCGCCCAGTACACCGCGGCGGGCTTGGTGGCCGAGAACAAGCGCCTGGCCGCGCCGGCGAGCGTGGATTCGATTCCCACCTCGGCCATGCAGGAGGATCACGTGTCCATGGGCTGGGCGGCCACCCGCAAGCTCCGCCATGTCGTGACCAATCTGCGGGCGATCTTGACCATCGAGTTGGTCACCGCTGCTCGGGCCATCGAGTTGCGGGCCCCCCTTCTCCCGTCGCCGGCCACGGCCCGCGCCATCGACATCCTGCGCGGCCACATGGCGGGTCCTGGTCCCGACCGATGGCTGGCGCCCGAACTTGCCGCCGCCGTCGAGATGGTGGCGACGAGCGATCTCCTGATGGCCGTCGGTGCCGTCACTGGACCCTTGGAGTAACGCCATGACTACTGGTGCCCGTCCGGTCCGCGCTCCCCGAGGCCCCGAGCTCAGCGCCAAGAGTTGGCAGACCGAAGCTCCGCTGCGCATGCTCATGAACAACCTCGATCCGGAGGTGGCCGAGCGTCCCGACGACCTCGTGGTCTACGGCGGCACCGGTCGGGCGGCACGGTCGTGGGAAGCGTTCGACGCCATGGTGCGCACGCTGCGCGGACTCGAGGCCGACGAGACGATGCTGGTGCAATCGGGCAAGCCGGTGGGCGTGTTCCGCACCCACGAGTGGGCGCCCCGGGTGCTGATCGCCAACTCGAACCTCGTGCCCGAGTGGGGGACCTGGGAGGAGTTCCGCCGGCTCGAGGCACTCGGTCTGACGATGTACGGCCAGATGACCGCCGGCTCGTGGATCTACATCGGTACCCAAGGCATCCTCCAGGGAACCTTCGAATGTTTCGCCGAGATCGCCCGGCGGCGCTTCGGTGGAACGCTGGCGGGGACCATCACCCTGACCGCTGGGCTGGGAGGAATGGGGGGCGCTCAGCCCCTGGCGGTGACCATGAACGATGGGGTGGCCTTGTGCATTGATGTCGACCCGACCCGGGTGCAGCGCCGCATCGAGACCCGCTACCTCGACGAGGTGGCCGACTCGCTTGAAGACGCCATCGAGCGCAGCGTTCGGGCCAAGGCCGAACGGCGAGCCGTGAGCATCGGGGTGGTGGCCAACGCGGCCGAGGCCGTGCCCCGCCTGCTCGAACTCGGCTTTCCTGCCGACATCGTCACCGATCAGACCAGCGCCCATGACCCGCTTTCGTACGTACCCGCTGACCTCACCGCCGAGGCGGTGGAGGAGCTCCGTCGTAGCAATCCCGAGGAGCTCATCCGCCGGTCCCGGGCGTCGATGGCCGCCCATTGCCAGGCCATGGTCGGGTTTCAGGACGCGGGTAGCGAGGTGTTCGATTACGGCAACAGCCTGCGGGCCGAAGCCGTCCTGGGCGGATTCGACCGGGCATTCGACTACCCGGGATTCCTACCCGCCTACATCCGGCCCCTGTTCTGCGAAGGTAAGGGCCCGTTCCGGTGGGTGGCGTTGTCCGGCGACCCCGCCGACATCGCCGTCACCGATCAGGCGGTCCTCGACGAGTTCCCCGACGATGAAGACCTGGCCCGCTGGATCCATCTGGCCGGCGAACGGGTGGCCTTTCAGGGCTTGCCGGCCCGGATCTGCTGGCTGGGCTACGGCGAACGTCAGCGGCTCGGACTGCGCTTCAACGAACTGGTCCGCACCGGGAAGGTGTCCGCTCCCATCGTCATCGGGCGTGACCATCTCGACTCGGGCTCGGTGGCCTCCCCCTACCGCGAGACCGAGGCCATGGCTGACGGCTCCGACGCCATCGCCGACTGGCCGTTGCTCAACGCGTTGGTCAATACCGCCTCCGGTGCCACCTGGGTTTCGATTCACCACGGAGGCGGAGTGGGCATCGGCCGGTCTATCCACGCCGGCATGGTTTGCGTCGCCGACGGCACCGACCTGTCTGCTCAGAAGCTGGAACGAGTGCTCACCGTCGACCCCGGCATGGGCGTAATCCGCCACGCCGATGCGGGCTATGAGCGGGCACGGGATGTGGCCGCCGAGCGTGGTGTCCGGATCCCGATGCAGGAGACCTCTTGACCGTCCGCGACATCCTCACGGTGGGCCACCCCGTCCTGCGCCAGCGCGCCCGTGAGGTCGGTATCGACGAGTTGGCCTCCGCGCCGATGCAAGCCCTCATCGACGATCTCATTGAGACCATGCGGGCGGCGGGGGGCGCCGGTCTGGCCGCCGTGCAGGTGGCTGAACCGCTCCGGATCGCCATCATCGAGGTCGACCACAACCCGCGCTACCCCTACAAGCCCCCCATCGCGCTGACCGTGGTGGTGAATCCGGTCATCGACTTCCTCGACGACGAGGTCGTGGTTATCAACGAGGGGTGCCTGTCGGTGCCCAACTTGCGCGGCGACGTCGAGCGTCGTGTGCGTGTGCGTGTGCGCTACCTCGACCGGGCCGGCGTGGCCCATGACGAAGTGAAGCGGGGTCTCACGGCCGGAACCTTTCAACACGAGGTAGACCACCTCGACGGAGTGCTCTTCCTGGACCGCGTGAGCGACCCCACCACCTTCACCACGTGGGAACAGTTCGAGCGCTTCCACCGGGACGCCTTCGTGGAGCGCATCACCGCCTTTGTGGCGCGCGTCGGCTCGTGACCACCTACTGGTGCGAGTGGGCCTGGCTCGGCGGGGACGCAGTGAGCGCCGGGGTGGTCCTCGACGTGGACGGTGACCGGTTCGCCTCGATTGGGAGCGCGCCCACCGCGCCCGCCGGGGCGATCCGGCTGGACGGCGTCACCCTTCCCGGCTTGGTGAACGGTCACTCCCATGGGTTCCATCGGGCGCTGCGCGGTCGCACTCACGGCGGCGAGGGGTCGTTCTGGACGTGGCGCCAGCAGATGTACGCCCTGGCCGAGACCCTCGACCCCGATAGGTATCAGCGTCTGGCCCGGGCCACGTTTGGCGAGATGGCCCTGGCCGGCATCACCACCGTGGGGGAGTTCCACTACCTCCACCACGGCCCGGGCGGCGAGCCCTACGACGAACCCAACGCCATGGGATTGGCCATGATGGCGGCGGCCGCCGAGGCCGGTGTTCGCCTCACGCTCATCGACGCTTGCTATCTGCACGGTGGCATCGGCGTGGACCTCGACCCGGTGCAGCGACGATTCGGCGACGGCTCGGTGGAGGCGTGGGCGTCTCGGGTGGCCGACCTGGTGGAGAGTCCGACCGTGCGGGTGGGCGCCGCGGTGCACAGCGTCCGGGCCCTCACCCCTCCCGAAGTGGCTGAGCTAGCCGAAGCCAGCGAGGCGCAGCGCTGGTTGGTGCACGCCCACGTGAGCGAGCAGCCGGCGGAAAACGAGGAGTGCCACGCCGCCTACGGCGCCACCCCGACCCAGGTGTTGGCCAACGCCGGGGTGATCGGTCCGAGCTTCACCGCCGTGCACGCCATTCATCTCACACCCACCGACAGGCACACCCTGGCGGCGGGATCGGTCTGCGTGTGCCCGACGACCGAGCGCGACCTGGCCGACGGGATCATGGTGGCCTCCGCCGTGGCCGCCGCGGGGGCGCGGGTCTGTCTGGGAACGGACTCGAACGCGGTGATCGACCTGTTCGAAGAAGCGCGGGCCGTCGAGTTGGACGAACGTCTGGCCACCGGCCGTCGGGGTCAGAACCGCTCCGTCGATCTGCTCCGAGCCGCCACCGAGGGCGGTGCCGACTCGTTGGGATGGCCCGACGGGGGCCGGCTCGCTCCGGGCATGCTGGCCGACTTCGTCACCGTCGGTCTGGGCTCGGTGCGCCTGGCCGGCGCTCGGCCGGTCGATGCGGTCGATGCGGTCGAGTCGTTGGTCTTCTCCGCCACCGCCGCCGACGTGGGCCACGTCGTGGTCGGGGGTCGGGTGGTGGTGCGCGACGGTCACCACGTCACCCTCGACGTCGCCGCCGAACTGACCGATGCCATCGGGGCCCTGGACCCATGACGGCCACGGTGATCGATAACATCGGCCTGCTCGTCACCAACGATCCCACCGTGGGTGACGGCCCCCTGGGGCTGGTGGGCGCCGCCGCCGTCGTGATCGAAGGCGACCGGGTGGTGGCCATCGAGCCCGCCGGGGTGGCGGCGGACGAACGGATCGATGCCCAGGGCCGATGCGTCATCCCCGGCTTCGTCGACAGTCACACCCATCTGGTCTTCGCTGGTGATCGGGCCGACGAGTTTGCCGCCTGCATGGCCGGGTCCCCTTACGAGGCCGGCGGGATCTTGACCACGGTCGAAGCGACGCGGTCGGCCACCACCGCCACGCTCACCTCGTTGGCGTCGGCTCGGCTAGCCGCGGCCCAACGGGACGGGACCACCCACGTCGAGATCAAGTCGGGCTACGGCCTGACCCTGGCCGACGAGTTACGCCTGGTCGACATCGCCGGCCAGTTCACCGATGACGTGACCTTCCTCGGCGCCCACCTCATCCCGCCCGAGTTCGCGGATCGACCCGATACCTACGTGCGTCTTGTCTGCGACGAGATGGTGCCGGCCGTCAAAGGGCGAGCCCGCTGGATCGACGTCTTCTGCGAGCGAGGCGCCTTCGACGGCGATCAGTCGCGCGCGGTACTCGAGGCCGGTCGCGCCGCCGGACTCGGGTTGCGGGTTCACGCCAACCAGCTGGGACCTGGTCCCGGGGTTGGCTTGGCCGTTGAGATGGGGGCGGCCTCGGCTGACCACTGCACCTATCTCACCGATGACGACCGCGACGCGTTGGCGGGGAGCACCACGGTCGCCACGTTCCTGCCCGCCACCGATTTCTCCACCCGCCAGCCCTACCCCGATGCCCGCCGCGCCATCGATGCCGGGGTGAGCGTCGCCCTGGCTAGCAATTGCAATCCCGGCTCGAGCTACACCACCTCCATGCCGTTCTGCCTGGCCCTGGCCGTGCGTGATCTGCACATGACGGCTGAAGAGGCGCTGGCCGCGGCCACCATCGGTGGGGCTCGTGCGTTGCGACGAGACGATCTTGGTCGCCTTGCCCCCGGGGCCCGGGCCGACGCGGTGGTGCTCGACGCGCCGTCGTACACCCACCTGATCTATCGACCGGGCATGGCCCTGGTGGCCGAGACCATCATCGGGGGACGCCGCTAGGTTCTTCGCCATGTCCCAACGCCGGGTGGCGATCCCCGCCATCACCTATCCCGAGGGATTGCCGGTTTCGCAACGGCGCCAGGAGATCGCCGAGGCCATCGAGGCGCACCAGGTGGTGATCGTGGCCGGGGAGACCGGGTCGGGCAAGACCACCCAGCTCCCCAAGATCTGCCTTGAGCTGGGCCGGGGGGTCGAGGCCATGATCGGCCACACCCAGCCGCGGCGTCTGGCGGCGCGCACGGTGGCCGACCGCATCGCCGAGGAGTTGGGCGTCGAGTTGGGCACCACTGTCGGCTACGCCGTGCGCTTCACCGATCGGGTGAGCGACACGACAGCGGTGAAGCTCATGACCGACGGGATCTTGCTGGCCGAGCTCCGCCGTGATCGCACGTTGTCGGCCTACGACACGATCATCGTCGACGAGGCCCACGAGCGCAGCCTCAACATCGACTTCATCCTCGGCTACCTGGCTCAGCTCCTGCCCCGACGTCCCGATCTCAAGGTCATCGTCACCTCGGCCACCATCGAGACCGACCGGTTCGCCGCCCACTTCGCCACGTCGTCAGGCCCGGCGCCCGTAATCGAGGTCACCGGTCGGACCTATCCCGTCGAGATGCGCTACGAACCGATCGGGAACTCGTCGGACCAGATCGGCGCCATCATCGATGCTGTCGGAGAGTTGCGGCGCGAACCGCCGGGCGACGTGTTGGTGTTCCTCTCCGGGGAGCGGGAGATCCGCGACACCTCCGAGGCCTTGCGGGGGCTCAACCTTCCCGACACCGAGGTGCTGCCGTTGTATGCCCGGCTGTCGTCGGCCGAGCAGCATCGCGTCTTCGCTCCCCACCCGGGCCGGCGCATCGTGTTGGCCACCAACGTGGCCGAGACATCGCTGACCGTGCCCGGGGTTCGCTATGTCGTCGATCCCGGCACCGCCCGCGTCTCGCGCTACAGCGCTCGGCTCAAGGTGCAGCGCCTGCCCATCGAGCCGGTATCGCAGGCGTCGGCCAATCAACGAGCGGGCCGCTGCGGGCGGGTGGCGGATGGCATCTGCATCCGCCTGTACTCCGAGGAGGACTTTGCCGCGCGGCCCGGCTACACCGATCCCGAGATCCTGCGCACCAACCTGGCGTCGGTGATCCTGGCCATGACCGACCTCGGGCTGGGCGACATCGCCGCCTTCCCGTTCATCGACCCGCCTGATGCCCGGGCCATCGCCGACGGGGTGCGCCTGTTGCAGGAGCTCGGCGCGCTGGAACCGGGCGCCGCTGATCGTCGCCAGCGGCTCACGCCCACCGGCCGACGGCTGGCTCGCCTGCCCGTCGATCCGCGCTTCGGGCGCATGGTTTTGGAGGCCGAACGCAACGGCTGTCTGCGCGAGGTGCTAATCATCGCGTCGGCGCTGTCGATTCAGGATCCTCGTGAGCGGCCCGCCGACCATGCCTCGGCCGCCGACCAGATGCACGCTCGCTTCGCTGACGACACGTCGGATTTCTTGGCCTACGTGAACCTGTGGCGCTACGTCCGCGAGCAGCAGCGCCAGGGCTCGTCCGGGCAGTTTCGCCGGCTGTGTCGCCGGGAGTACCTGAACTTCCTGCGGGTGCGGGAATGGCAGGACGTGCATGCGCAGCTGCGTCGGGTGGTGGCCGCCTTGAAGATGACCCAGAACAGCGAGGCGGCGACCGCCGAGGCGATCCACCGCAGCCTGCTGGCCGGGCTGTTGTCCCACGTCGGTCAGAAGCTCCCCGAGTCCCGCGAGTACCTGGGAGCCCGCAACGCCCGCTTCGCCCTCTTCCCGGGGTCGTCGCTGGCCCGCAAACAGCCGGACTGGGTGATGGCCGCCGAGTTGGTGGAGACCTCCCGCCTGTGGGGGCGCACGACGGCGCGCGTCCAGCCCGACTGGGTCGAGCCTTTGGCCGAGCACCTGGTGAAGCGCAGCTACAGCGAACCGCACTGGTCATCCAAGCGCGGCGCGGCCATGGTCTCTGAGCGGGTGACCCTCTACGGCCTGCCCATCGTCACCAATCGCCTCGTTCCCTACGCAACCGTCGACCCCGACCACGCCCGCGAGCTGTTCGTGCGTCACGGGTTGGTCCAGGGGGACTGGAACAGCCGGCACCCGTTCATCGAGCAGAACCGCGCCCTGCTGACCGAGCTGGAGGAGCTCGAGCACCGCTTTCGCCGTGACGACCTGGTGGTGGACGCCGACACCCTCGAACAGCTCTACGACGAACGCATTCCTCCCGAGGTGGTGTCGGGACGCCACTTCGACACCTGGTGGGCCAAGGCCCGGCGCGCCCAGCCCGACCTGCTCACCTTCACCCCTGATGACCTGCTGGCCGATGGCGCCGAGGACCTCGACGAGGACGCCTTCCCGGCCGAGTGGACCCAGGGCGATCTCACCTTGGGCCTGAGCTACGCCTTCGAGCCGGGCTCGACCGAGGACGGGGTGGCCGTCCACATTCCGGTGGCGGTGCTCAACCAGGTCGACGCCACCGGGTTTGACTGGCAGGTGCCCGGCCTTCGTGAGGAGCTCGTGCGCGAACTCATCCGCTCGCTGCCCAAACCGTTGCGGAGAGCACTGGTGCCCATCCCCGACACCGCCCGTATCTTCCTGGCTGAGGTTGCACCGCTGACCGAACCCCTGATCGAGGCGTTGGCCCGCGATCTCACCACCACTGGCGGTGTGCCCATCCGCGTCGGTGACTTCGATCTCGAGCGCCTCGGCCCCCATCTGCGTCTTGGCTTCTTGGTAGTCGACGACGAGGGCGAGGTGCTCGCTCAGGGTGACGACCTCGAGGTGGTGAAGGCGGCCTTGGTCGGCGAGGTGCGCGACGCCATCGCCGAGGCCATCGACACAGACGGCGACGGCCTGGAACGACGGGGCCTCACCGAATGGTCGATCGGGGACCTCCCCCGCATGGTCGAGCGCGAGCGCCGGGGCCAAACGGTGCGGGCCTATCCCGCGCTGGTGGACGAGGGCGACACCGTGGCCGTCCGCCTGCTGGAAACCGAGGCCGACCAGGCGTTCATGATGTGGGAAGGCACCCGGCGACTCCTGCGCCTGACCATCGCGCTCTCGCTCAACGTCATCGTCGGTGGGCTCTCCAACGACGACCGACTGGCCCTGGCCACCAGCCCCTATGCCAGCGCGGCGCGCCTCATCGACGACGGGGTGATCGCCGCCCTCGACACGCTGATGGGTGAGGCGGGGGGGCCGGCGTGGGACGCCGCGGGATTCGACCGACTCCAGGTTCAGGTGCGGGCCCGGTTGAGCGAGCAGGTGGCCGAGGTGCTGGGAGCGGTGGCGGGTGTACTCCGGGCCTGGCGCGACGTCGACCGCGGCCTGGCGCACGGCCACGGTGCGGAACGTGCGCTCGTGGTCGCTGACGTCGGAGCCCAGCGCGACGCGTTGGTCTATGACGGGTTCGTTTCCGGAGTCGGTGTTGATCGTCTCGCCGACCTGGGGCGCTACCTGCAGGCGATGGCCATTCGTCTCGATCGCCAGCCCGAGGCACCGCAGCGGGATCGCGAGCGGATGGCCACGATGCACCGGCTGCAAGCTGCCTACGACCGGCTCTTCGACCATTTCGCCCCCGGCGAGGCCCCCACCGAGGACGTGATCGCCATCGCCTGGATGCTTGAGGAGCTCCGGGTCAGCCTCTTCGCCCAGACGTTGGGCACCCCCCGACCGATTTCAGAGAAGCGGGTGCTCGAAGCGATCAACGCGGCGTCGTGACGTCTACTCGTTGGCGATGGCCTCGAGGATGTTGAGGCGGCTGGCCCTCCGGGCCGGCCAGATGGCGGCGATGACACCGATGAGGGCGGCCAGGATCAGCAACACGATGATGGTGCCGAACGGAATGGTCACGCCGGAGATGACGTTCTTGGGCAGCGAGGTGGTCACGGCGATTCCGAACACGAGGCCGACGGCCACGCCGAGGATGGCGCCGAACACGGCCACGATCACGGCCTCGACCCGGACCATGCGCCGCAGTTGACGACGAGTCATGCCCACCGCGCGCAACAGGCCTAGCTCTCGCGTGCGTTCGAAGACCGAAAGGGCCAGCGTGTTCACGATGCCGATCACGGCGATGAGGATGGCCAGGAACAAGAACACGTTGACCACCACCAGCAGGCTGTTCACCCGGCTGAGCAGGCCAGCGGTGTATTCGCCGCGGTCCTGCAACTTCAGGTCGGGATAGGCCGTCAGGGTCTGTTCCATGGCGGCTCGAGCGTCGGCTTGGCTGACCCCTTCGGCGGTCGTGGCCGCCACCCAGGTGTCGAGCTGGGAGGTGGTGTGGGTCGCGAAGGTGTCGATGTCCACCACCCAGTTGCCGAGCACCCCGGTCTCGCTGAAGATGGCGACGACCGGCAGCGTGACCGGACCGGAGTCGTTGAAGGTAAGGGTGATCGGGTCACCTACCTTCAGGTTGAGATCCTTGGCCGGGTCCACTCCGACCATGACCCCGGGCTGGCCCCCCGTGGGTGAGCCTTCCTTGAGGCCGAGATTGAACATCTGGGTGATGGTCCCATAGTCGACCCCGCTGATCTGCTTCGTCGATTCCCCGACTTGGACCTGGCCCTGGCGGCCGTTGGCCACGGCCGAGAGCTCGGGCAGCTGGCGGAGATCTTTCGCCACCGCCGGATCGAAGCCGTAGAACGAGCCCGTGGAGATGTACCAGTCGGCGTTGATGGATTTGTCGACCGTGTCGCTGAACGACTTCTTGAGCGAGGTGCCGACCACGAAGGCCAGGGTGACCAGCGCCAGGCCGATCATCAGGGCCGAAGCGGTTGACGCCGTGCGGCGCGGGCTGCGGGCGGCGTTCTCCTCGGCCAGGTGGGCGGCGGTGCCAAACGGGCGGAGGCCGAAACCCAGCGTGTGGGCCACGGGGGCGGCGACCGCCGGGCTGAGCATGGCCACGCCCAGGAAGATGAAGATGGCGCCGGCGATCATCGAGAACAACAGGGGAATGGTGTCGGGCTTGCCGATCAGCGCCCAGGCCACCAGGGCTCCACCGACCAGGACCATGACCCCTCCGATGGAGCCGCGCAGGCGCATCGACATGGAGCGGAAGGCGAATCCGTCGCGCAAGCCGGCGACGGGCGGAACGGTCGTCGCCTTCCATGCGGGCAGCAGCGCCGAGGCCAGGGTGACCCCGAGGCCGATGACGAGGGCGGCGATGAAGGGGCTGGCCGTGAACACCAACGCGGTCCCACTGGTGCCGAATCCCGAGGCGCTGAGCACGGCCTGGAGGCCGATCGCGATGAGGACGCCCAGGGCGGTGCCCAAGATCGATGCCACCACCCCGACCACCAGGGCCTCGCCGAGCACGGAGCGGAAGACTTGGCTGGGGCTGGCGCCGATGGCCCGCAACAAGGCGAGCTCCTTGACTCGCTGGCCCACGACGATGTTGAACGTGTTGGAGATCAAGAAGGCCGACACGAACAAGGTGACGCAGGCGAAGCCCAACAGCACGTTGCCGAAGATATCGACGATGCCGCTGACCCCCTTTTGGCTGTCCTTGACCACCTGCTCCTGGCTGACGACCTGGGCCCCGCTGGGCAAGATGGCCTCGATCTCAGACTGGACCTGGTTGACCGACGCCCCGGAGTCGACGGCCACGTCGATGCTCTGGACCTTGCCCTGCAGGTCGAAGAGGCGTTGGGCCTCGGGCAGGGTCATGGCGACCAGGGTGGCGCCGTTCAGCGCGTTGCCCGAGCCGAAGCTGACGATGCCGACCACCTGGTACTGGACGGGACCCTTGGGGGTGGAGACGGTGACCGTGTCACCTACCGCCTTGCCCGCCTTCTTGGCGACGTCGACGTCGAGCCCCACTTCGTTGTCGGCAGACGGTGGACGGCCGTCGACCTGGGTGAGCGAGCCGTTGGGCGACTCCGGGTCCTGCGTGACGGCGAGGGGGGGACCGTTGCTGGGAACGACGGGCTTACCGTCGGCGCCGAACACGACGGCGGGGATGCCCCCGGCGTTGCCGCCGGCCGATTTCACGCCCGGGAGTTGGCGGATCTGGGGTAGCAGCGTGTCGGGGATGGGTGGGCTCTGACCGAAGGCGCCCTGGTCGAACTGGTCGACGCCCTTCACCTGGAGGTCGATCCCCGAGTTGATGTCGGTGAACAGCTGGTTGAACTGGGATCGGACGCTGTCGGTGAGCACCAAGGTGCCCACCACGAACCCGACGCCGACCACCACGGCGAAGGTGGTGAGCACGAACCGGATCTTGTGGGAGAGGAGCCCTCGAAGGGTGACCCGCAGCATGGAGCGAGGCTATCGGCCTCAGGGCGAGAGCTGGACCTTGATGGCGCCGCTGGCCCGGTCGGCCGCCACCCGGAATGCTTCGGGAGCGTCGTCGAGGCCGAACCGATGCGTGATCAACGCGCCGGACAGCTCGGGGAGCTGCGCCAGGGCCTCGGCCGCGGTGGCGAACTCGCGCACGCCGCCGTGACATCCGTAGGCCATCGACGCCAGGAAGCGTGCCTCCTTGGAGGTCATGGCCAGCCCGACTTGCAGTGGCGACCAATAGGTGGCCATCGCCACCACGGTTCCTCCGGGGCGGATCAGCTCGAAGGCCTGGTCGAGGGCGCCCTGCGAACCGGCGGCTTCGAACACCACGTCGTATTCCGGGGCGAGCGTCCGACCGGCGCCGAGCCGTTCGCCCGCCACGATCTGGTGGGGGTGACGGGCTACGAGGTCGGCCTCGGCCCCACGGGCGCGGGCGGCAGCCACGGCGCAGAGCCCGATGGTGCCCCCGCCGACGACGAGCACGCGCTGGCCGGCCTCGATACCGGCGAGGTTGAGGGCGTGGACGGCGACGGCCAGCGGTTCGACCAACCCGGCGTCGCCGACGTCGAGACCCTCGGGGAGCACGACCAGCGCACGAGGATCGACGAGCACCGCATCAGCGAGGCCACCGTCGATCGAGATGCCGTGGGTTCGCGAGAGCCCCGTGCGACACAGCTGCTCCTGACCGGCCCGGCAGCGATCGCAGGTGAGGCACGGGGTATACGGCTGCACCGCCACCGCGGTGCCGTCATCGAGCAGCCCGGCGAATTCGTGGCCGAGCGTGATGGGCAGCGGTCCCCACTCGATGAGGTGCAGGTCCGATCCACAGATGCCCGAGGCGCGCATCCGCAGCCGAACTAGATCGGTTTCGTTGGTCCCACCCGGCGGGGTCGGAGGCTCCACATCAGCCACGGTGAGCACTTCGATGCCTTCGGTGGTGTTACGTACAGCGCGCATGGCGCTCAACCTAGGTCGCGAACGCGATCCTCTCGATGTTTAGGCCGGGGTGATGAGTCCCGCGGCCAGGGTGCGGGCGGTGAAGGCCACGAGCTCGTCGCCGGTGAATGGCGTGAGGTGGCGTCGCTCGCTGGTGAGGTGATCGCCGATGCCGTTGAGCATCGTCCACAGACAGGTCACGGCCATGGGTCGGTCGATGAGGCGCGTCTCGGACGACGGTCCGGCCACGCGGCGCATGGTGGCGACCATGAGGTCGGTGCCCGCGAACGTGGCGTGACGCAACTGGCGGGCCAGATCTTTGGGGAGGGGAGAGTCCTGCGTGCTTGTCCCCGCCACCAGAGCTGACCACAGCGTGAAGTAACGGCCGTAGGTGGTGTAGAGGTCGAGGTAGGCATGGGCGATGTCGACCAGGAAGGGTTCGAGCTCGCGGGCCTGTTCGCAGACGGGGGCGATGCGGTCGTTGTGCGATTCAATCGCCGCCGCGTAGAGGGTGGCGAAGATCTCCTCCTTGGTGGAGAAGTACTGATAGAGCGTCCCGGGGCTGACTCCCGCCCCTCGGGCGATGTCGCGCATGTTGAGGGCCAGGTACCCGCCTTCGGCCATCTGCTCTTGGGCCGCATCGAGGATGTCGCGTCGTCGCCCTTCCCGGTCACCCCACTTCGTCGGGGTCTTCGGGGTCGTGGTGGCAGCTGGGGTGGCGGCTCGGGTCATGTAGCCGAGCCGTTGCGCAACAGCCGGCCGGGGAGCGGCCCGGTGGCGTCCACCACGTCCGTGCCGTCGCGGCGGATGACCACCCCGTTCACCATCACCGCGCCGATGCCGCTGGCGTCGGCCACGAGACGGTCAGCGCCCGCGGGTTGGTCGTTCACCCGGCGCAGATCCGAGCAGCCCACCGTGTCGGCATCGAAGACCACCACGTCGGCCGGTCGGTCCACGGCGAGCAGGCCGCGATCGGTGATGCCGAAGATGGCGGCCGGTTCTGAGGTGAGCTTGCGTACGGCTTCTTCGAGGGTGAAGGCCTTGCGTTCGCGCACCCAGCGCGACAGCAGGTGGGTCGAGAAGCACGAGTCGCACAGTTGGCTGGCGTGGGCCCCGGCGTCGGAGAGGCCGAGCATGGTGTGGGGATCGGTGAGCAAACCCTCCACCTCGTCCTCGTCGAAGTTGAGCACGGCCATGCGAAAGCGCGCCCCCAGGTTCGACTCGACGGCGAGGTCGAGCACCAGATCGGACGGGTCCACCCCTTGCATCTCGGCCAGGGCGGCCACGTTGGTGCCCTCGATGGTGGGGTCCGGCGGCAACCACGACACCACGGTGCGGGCCCAGCTGCCGCCCAACACGCCGGCCTTGCCGTCGGCCAGCTTCTCCCGGAAGCTGGCGCGGAAGGCCGGGTCGCGGTAGACGTCGATCTTGGTGGCGGTGTCAGAAGCCGAGGAGATGGGGGCGAATAGCTTCATCGACTCGAAGGGGAAGGGCTCGGCCATGGTGAACTCGAAGTTGAGCGGGCGACAACTCACCTGAGGATGCACGCCCAGTCCCTGGTCGAGCAGCTTGATGGATTCGTCCAGCAGCATCTGGGTGACGCCCGGCCCTCCCGCTCCGCCCAACAACGCCGTCCACGAGATGGGCCGACCGGTGGCCTTGTTGATCTCGGCGAACTCGGCGAAGGCGAACCCTGAGCCCATGGTGGCTTGGATCACGCCGCTCCCGGCCTCGCCCATGGCGCCGGCAATGGCGAGGATCTCCGACACCTCAGCGGCTCGGCTGGGCACCGGCTTGCCGCTGTAGCCGACGTGGGTGGCTGACTTCGAGGTGGCGAAGCCCAGGGCGCCGGCCTCGATGGCTTCGGCCACGATGGCCCGCATGGTGGCGACCTCGTCGTCGGTGGCCGAGCGCTCGGTGGCGTCGGTACCCATGACGCTCATGCGTATCGGCGTGTGCCCAATGAGCGCAGCCATGTTGATGGCCGGGCCTCGGGCTTCGACGGCGTCGAGGTACTCGGGGAACGATTCGAACGGCCAGGGCTCGCCCAGCCCGGCCCGCAGGGCGGCGGCGCTCATGCCTTCGACCTTCTCGAGCGTGCGCACGATGAGGTCGCGGTGATCCGGCCGCGTGGGGGCCACGCCGAAGCCGCAGTTGCCGGTGACGACGGTGGTCACGCCGTGCCAGGGCGACACGGTGAGCATGCGATCCCACAGGATCTGGGCGTCGTAGTGGGTGTGGATGTCGACGAAGCCGGGGGCGACGATCTGCCCGCTGGCGTCGAGGGTGGTGGTGGCGTCAGCGTTGGTGAGGGCGCTCTGGCCGTCAGCGGCGCGCTCGATGGCCACGACCTTGCCGTCGGTCACCCCGACGTCGCCCACGAAACGTTCGGCGCCGGTGCCGTCGATGACGGTCCCGCCCACGATCTTCACGTCAAACATGGGTGCTCCCTGAAGTCGGCAGGTTGTAGAGGTTGGCCACGTTGTCATGCAGGATGAGTTGCTTGTCGCCCTCGCTGAGATGGGCGGTGTGCTCGGTCAACATCTCCTGCGACCACGGCCACGTCGAATCCGAATGGGGGAAGTCGTTGGCCCACATCAGGCGCCCGACGTTCATGAGATGCGTCACCTTGAACGCCACCCAATCGTCTTGGAACGTGACGTAGACGTTCTCGTTGAAGTACTCGCTGGGCTTCTTGGACAGGTCGCCGTGGGGCATCCAGTTGCGGTGGCGGTCATAAGCGTGGTCCATGCGGTAGGCGTAGTGGGGGGCCCAGCCGGCGTCGGCTTCGGCGCACACCACCTTGAGCTTGGGATGGCGTTCGAACACGGCGCCGAACACGAGCGCACCCATGACGTCCTGGCAGCTGCGCACGATGGTCAAGAAGCCGTTGATCTTGGGACCGCGCACCTTGCCCGACGGCCCGGTGAGGATGTGGAACGACAACGGCAGCCCGAGGTCGACGGCCGCTTCGTAGAAGTCGTCGTAGACGGTGGAGTCGTAGTCCTCCACGCCGGGCAGCCCCGGCATCATCACGCCCTTCAGGCCGAGAGCGGCGATGGCTTCGAGATCGGCGATGCCTTCTTCGGGGGTGCGCATGGCCGTCTGGCCGAGCCCGAACAGCCGGTCGGGATGGGCGCTCGAGTACTCGGCGATCCACAGGTTGTAGGCGTTCATGCACGCCCGCTTGTAGTCCAGGTCCTCGTGGTTGCACAGCACCATGCCCACCGTCGGGTAGATGATCTCGCCGCTCACGCCGTCGCGGTCTTGCTCGGGGATGCGGGCGTCAGGGTCCCAGCCGCCGCGGTGCAGGTCGTCGAAGTCGACGCCGAGCACGGTGATCTCCTCGGCCGGCTTGCCGGCGGCGGCGACCAGGCCCATGGGCACCGGCTTGTCCATCCCCGGGATCACGAACAGGTCGCCAGCTTTGTCGTTGTGGACCATGTGCGGCGCCCGGTCCCGGAACTTGGGGTCGATGCGGTCGATATAGGTGCCCGGGGGCTCGGTGATGTGGGAGTCAGCGGAGATGATCGGCCCGGCGATGACCTTGTCGACCAGCGGGGTAGTACCGAAATCGGTGGCGACGGCCATGTGAGTCTCCTTGACGACAAATTTGAACAGTGTTTAAGTTGAACCGTGTTCGATTCTACGGATGGAGCGACAGATGTCAAGACCCCTTGAGCTGTTCACCGCATCGGTGCCCGAAACGGGCATGGCCGAACTCCTGGCGGAGCGGGCCGAACGCAGCGGTTGGGACGGCATCTCGTTCGTCGATTCGCAGAACCTGATCGGTGATCCGTTCATCGCCATGGCGTTGGGGGCCAAAGTCACCGAGCGCCTCAAGTTCATGACCGGCGTGACCAACCCGGCGACCCGCCACCCGGCCGCCCTGGCCACCGCCATCGCCACCGTGCAGGAGGTCTCGGGCGGGCGAGCCATCCTCGGGCTCGGTCGGGGGGACACGGCCCTGTTCCACCTGGGCCGCCCGCCGATGCCCATCGCCGAGTTCTTCCCCCGGACGGAGGAACTGCACGCGTACCTGCAGGGCGAGACCATCGATCAGAACGGCCGGCCCAGTCGGCTGCGCTGGCTGGACCGGGCTCACCAACCGGCGGTGCCCATCGACATCGCCGCCTCGGGGCCCAAGGTCATTGCCTTCGCCGCCCGCACCGTCGAGCGGATCACGTTCGCCCTCGGCGCCGATCCCGACCGGATGGCCTGGGCCCTCGACCTGGCCCGCACGGCCATGACCGAGGCCGGACGCGCCCCCGACGAGGTGTCGTTCGGGGCGTACATCAGCGTGGGCTGTCACCCCGACAAAACGGTGGCGGCCGGGCTCATCCGGGGCGCGCTGGCCGCCTTCGTCCACTTCTCGGCCATGCCCGGTTCGACCGGCGCCGGCCTCGCTGACACCGACCGCGAGATCGTGGCCGAGGTGGGGCGTCGCTACGACAGCAACCACCACCTCTTCAACAGCGCTGAGCACAGCCAGCTGCTCGACGACGCCTTCGTCGAACGCTTCGCGGTAATCGGCGATCCGTCCGCCTGCGCGGCGCGTCTGCGAGAGCTGGCTGACCTCGGACTCGATCGCTTCGTGCTCATGGGCCCGACCATCGACGCCGATCCCACCGAGGCCCGTGTGGCCAGCGCCCTCACCCGCGACGAACTGCTGCCCACCCTGCGCTGACGCGCCGCCCCCAACCGAGCGAGGCGGTGGCCACCCACCTCCGCGTTGGGTGCCACCGCCTCGAATTGGGTCCGCCGAACGACGTAGCGCTTGTTGCTACAGGGCGTTGATCACGGTCCCCAGGCCGGGGATGCGCAACAACGCCGGTTGATCGATGAGCCGGGTGACGGCCTCGCTGGCCGAGCACTTGGTCACCGTCATCTCCCGGGCCAGAACGCCGGCCACCACCGGAGCGGAGAACGACGTGCCGCTCCAGCAGGCCCAGCCCTCGAAGTCGTCGGGGTCCAGACCGCCGCTCTTGGGCAGGTGGCCGTTCCAGCCGTCGAAGAACGTGCTGACCAGGTCGACGCCCGGCGCGCAGGCCCGCACCCACGAGCCGTAGTTGGTGAACGACGCCGGACCGTTGGGACCCACCGCCCCCACCGAGATGACGTCGGGGAAGGCGGCGGGGAACGTCGGCTGACAGGTGCCGTCGTTGCCAGCCGAAGCCACCACCACGTAGCCGCGGTGCTGGGCATCGGCCACCGCCGAGGCCAACACCCCGGGATGGTCCATGACGTAGCCACCGAACGACAGATTCAAGATGGCGCCCTTGGCCGCTGGCTTGGGGAGCGCGTAGATGGCCTTGGCGATCGTCACCTCGTCGCCGTCACCCTGGGCGTGCAACACGCGGTGCAAAGCGATCTTGGTGCCGGGGGCGACCTGTTCGATGAGCCCGGCGATGAACGTGCCGTGACCGGCGGCGGGATCGAGCTCGTCGTCGTGGTCACCGTCGGGACGGTCTCCGTCGGGCGCGCCAGCCGAGAGCAGCGCGGCCATGGCCGTCACGGCCGCGGGCCGGAACCCGGTGGTGGCCAGCCCGGTGTCGAGCACCACCACCGATGCCCCCTTGGGCGCCGTGCTGGCCGCGGCCAGGCGCGCCGCCGCGATGGTCAGGTACGGCTCGGCCGCCGGTCGCGCGCTCGAATGACGATGCCCGCTGGCATACGCGGGACTGGCGTACGCGGGACTGGCGTACGCGGGACTCGCATAAGCCGGTGACGCATAGGCCGGAGACGCGTAAGCGGGCGATGCGTAGGCGGGACTCGCGTACGCCGGTGACGCGTAGGCGGGGCTGGCATAGGCCGGCGATGCATACGCCGGACTCGCGTAGGCGGGACTTGCGCCCACGGCGCTGGCATAGGCGGGGCTGGCGTAGGCCGGCGAGGCGTACGCGGGTGAGGCGTAGGCCGGGGAGCCGAGCATGGGTCCGCCGCCGCCCCAGCCCCAGGACGGGTGGGGTCCGCAGCAGCAGTCGCCGCTGTGCACGAAGAAGATGTGGTTGGGCTGAGCCACGATGCCGGCCCGCTCCAACTCGGCGATGAGGCGCAGCGGGTTGGGGATGCCCTTGAGCTGGCTGAACCCGACGGCGCCATCGAGTTCCTCGACGGTGATCTTGGCCCCGGGGAACACTGTGGCGGCGATGGCTACGGCCGCTCCTCCGCCCGTGGTCAGCACCTGGTGAGGAGCGAGGGCGAAGCGCTGGTGGCCGTGAGCGAACGCAACCCGTGCCGCCCACCCCTTCTTACTGGGCCGCTTGGCCGCCTTCTTGGGCGTGGCTCGCTTGGTGGATTT
>Ga0209068_10000294_pt1 | contig 28206 bp, 31 predicted proteins | sample ColStrG_CSR_2012_FD_187200 | JGI IMG/M metagenome (GOLD analysis project Ga0209068, IMG submission 187200) | Freshwater sediment microbial communities in response to fracking from Pennsylvania, USA - Cold Stream Run_MetaG_CSR_2012 (SPAdes)... | ecosystem: Environmental > Aquatic > Freshwater >...
CAATCAGGCGTGCCGCGGGCGTGTTCAGGACGAGGGCTGCGCTTTCGACCTCCGCGGTCAGCGCAGGGATGTGGGCGTCGCGCGCGGCGCGCTCGGCCCGAGCGAGCGCGGCGCGCGCCGTCTCCGTCCGCAGGCGCCGCATCGCGATTCCCGCAACGACCAGCTCGTGGGCGGCCCTCGACGCGGGCGGGAAGGGCGCGGGGTCGAGCTTGGCGAGGGTACGCTCGGCCTCGTCGAGGCGGCCGATCAGGAGCAGGCGCCGGACCTCGAGATTCCGCGCATGCGCGGCATTTACGCGGTCGCCGTGCTGTTCGAGCGTCGCCCGCGCTGCGTCGAGCGCCTTTGCGGGCCAGCCCAGGTCGCGCGAGACGAGCGCGATCTCGGCCTGCGCGACGACGCACCGCGCGCGGGCCACCGCCTCTTTCGGACCGAAAGCGCGCGCCGCACTTCGCAAGAGGGCCTTCGCTCGCACGAGATCGCCGAGCTGCGCCATCGCGATGCCGCGAAGCGCGAGCGCAGGCGCGTCGTCGCGTAGCGCCACCCGCTTCAATGCGCCGAGGGGATCACCCGCCGCGAGCGCACGCGCCGCGGCCGTGATCAGCGAGTCCATCGGAATCCCGCCACACTTGTAACTCCCATCGTTTCGATTTCCGGCGCTAAATCCATCTCGTGACCAACAACCACCCTGGAAAGAGAAACCGAATATGCCCGATATTCTGCACAAAGTCGGAATCAAATCGTCGTCCCTGAATGATGTCTATAAGGCGTTGACCACGCTCGAAGGTCTTTCCGGCTGGTGGACGACCGACACGCAGGGGCAAAGCAAAGTCGGCGGCGTGCTCAAGTTCCGCTTTGGCGCCGGCGGTTTCGACATGAAGGTTCTCGAGCTCCACCCCGCCAAGCGCGTGCTGTGGCAGGTGATCGACGGGCCCGAAGAATGGGTCGGCACAAAAATAAGTTGGGAGCTCAGGCAGGAAGGCGACTGGACCATCGTCCTCTTCAAACACGAGGGTTGGAAGGAGCCGGTGGAGTTCATGCACCATTGCAGCACCAAGTGGGGGGTCTTTCTGCTGAGCCTGAAGTCGCTTCTCGAAACCGGTAAAGGCGCCCCCGCGCCAAACGATATCAAGCTCGATAGCTGGGAATAGAACCGCACCGACCAAAGGAGAGAACCATGACCGACCACAAGATCGGGACACGTGAAGAATGGCTCGCAGCGCGGCTCGAGCTGCTCAACGCCGAGAAGGAGCTCACGCGGCACAGCGACGAGCTGGCGCGGCGACGCCAGGAGCTGCCGTGGGTCCGGGCCGACAAGGAGTACCGATTCGAGACCGATGAAGGGAACGCCTCGCTGGCAGACCTCTTCAGAGGGCGCTCGCAGCTCCTCGTCTATCACTTCATGTTCGGACCCGACTACAAGGCGGGCTGTCCCTCTTGCTCGATGATCGCGGACGGGTTCGATGGCTTCGCCGTCCACCTGGCGAACCACGACGTCACGCTTTCGGCGGTGTCGCGGGCGCCGCTCGTGAAGCTGCAGGCGTACAAGCGGCGGATGGGGTGGACGTTCCCCTGGGCGTCCTCGCACGGCGGCGACTTCAACTTCGACTTCAACGTCTCTTTTACGCAGGAGCAACAGCGCGAGGGGGGCGTCGAATACAACTATCGGCGCTCCGTCCATGCGATGGATGCAGCACCAGCCCCGGAGCCCGTCGTCCAGTTCGCGGCCGCCTGCGGAACCGACGCGCCCACCTACGCGCGCGATAAGCCCGGTATGAGTACATTCGTGCGCGAGGACGGCGTCGTCTACCACACCTATTCCACCTATGCGCGCGGACTGGACGGCCTCTGGGGCGCGTACCAGTGGCTCGACCGCGCCCCCAGGGGGCGCAACGAGACGGGCATCTGGTGGCGCCGCCACGACGAGTACGACAAGGGCTGAGCGACGTCGTCGTTGTCGTGGCCCAACCGCGCATTGTTGCAGGAGAGAAAACATGAGCGATGCTCATGCCGGCGGACGCGCCTGCGGCGCGATCCGCCATGAAAGCGGCAACGCGGCCGCCCTCGGCGCAGCCGACTGGCTGTGCCTCGCGGCCGCGCCAACCTTCGCAATCATGGCGCTCCTGACGGGTGTTCTTGGTGGCGGCCCGCCGGACGCGCTCTGCTCGGCCGCGCAGGATGCGTCACCGCTGAGCGGAATGGTTCCGATGTACGTGCTGATGAGCGCCTTCCATGCGGTGCCTTGGCTGAAGCTGATCTCCAGCCGGCGAAACGGTGCCCGCCGGTCCATGGATTGAGTCACATTGGTTGGCTCTTGCGCTATGCCGAGTTGGACTTGGTCTTCGCCGGGCGGTCCCTATCGTCCATGATCTGAGTCGGTTCCAAAGTGCTCGACCCGCATCATGATGGCGGAGCTGCGCCCCCCGACGCGGCGTGCTCGTGGCGCTCTGACGCAGGCAGATGGCGAGCACTCAATTGTTGACGCCACTCTGCAAATCAGATTAATTGTGAAATTGAAAATGAGTTGGTGTGCCCGGGCGAGAGACCGCGCCGGGCTTTGTCGTGTCTGACGTGCCGCGGCAGGACCAGGATATGCACCCCGCGCGCAAGCAGGCTGCTTCTGCCCCTGATCCCGGCCATTATTCTCCGCGTTGATATTCGTAGTTATTTGCGGAGGATCGCGGCGCACGTCCTTGTCTTGCACGCGAAATTCCCCGGACTTGTAATTTCGTTGTTATTTACAACTGGCTCTATTGATTTTGCAGGCGAATTTCGGTGCGAGCGGATCGAGCAACGAGCTAAATCCATTGCTCGGCCCCTGCCGCGGTCGCCACTTGAGTATTTCGCCTCAGGCGTCGATGATCGCAAGCCGGACACGGGACTGGACTGCTTCCACCATGGGGGGATCGGGCCAGCCAAGCACGGCGGATCAACGATGATCTCGCCGGTGAAATAACCCGCAGGAGGCCGCCTTGAACAGGAATTTCCTCTATGTGATGGCCGGCTTGGTGCTCGGAGTCGTTCTCGGCATCGCCAGCTACTATTCGTTTCCGGACCCCTCGACCGCGGCCGACGTCGCCAAATACATGTCGATGATCAGCTCGATCTTTCTGAAGCTGATCAAGATGATCATCGGCCCTCTGGTGTTCTCGACGCTGGTGGTCGGCATCGGCCATATGGGCGATGCGGCGACGGTCGGGCGCGTCGGCGCCAAGACGATGGCCTGGTTCGTGTGCGCCTCGATCGTCTCGCTGCTGCTCGGCCTGTTCATGGTGAACCTCCTGCAGCCGGGCGTGGGCATCGTCATCGCCGATCAGGGCAGGGCGACCGCCAACCTCGCCACCTCGGCCTTCAGCATCGAGAATTTCATCGATCACGTGGTGCCGACCTCGATCTTCAAGGCGCTCGCCGACGGCGAGATCCTGCAGATCGTGGTGTTCTCGATCTTCGCAGGCGTCGCCCTGGTGGCGCTGGGGGAGCGCGGCCATCCGCTGATCGAGTTCGCCGACAACGTTTCGCACCTGATGCTGGTCATCACCGGCTATGTGATGAAGCTCGCGCCCATCGCGGTGTGCGCTTCGGTGGCCTCGGTCATCACCAAATCGGGACCCGGCATCCTCTTGAACTTCGCCAAATTCCTCGGCGGTTTCTATCTCACCCTCGCCCTGCTGTGGGCCATCTTGCTGCTCGTCGGCTATCTCACGCTCGGAACGCGGATGGTCGATCTCGTGAAGCGAATGTACGAGCCTTTCCTGCTCGCCTTCTCGACCGCGAGCTCGGAAGCCTCTTATCCGAAGATACTCGAGCAGCTCGAGAAGTTCGGCGTGTCGAAGAAGATCGCGAGCTTCGTGTTGCCGCTCGGCTATTCCTTCAATCTCGACGGCACCATGGCGTATTGCACCTTCGCCTCCATGTTCATCGCGCAGGCCTATGACGTGGACATGCCGCTCAGCAAGCAGCTCGCCATGGCGGCGGTGCTCATGCTCACCTCGAAGGGCGTCGCCGGCGTGCCGCGCGCCTCGCTGGTCGTCATCCTGGCGACGCTGAAGCAGTTCGGCATCCCGGAAGCCGGTCTCCTGCTGATCTTGGGCATCGACCAGTTTCTGGACATGGGGCGCAGCGCCACCAACGTGATCGGCAATTCGCTGGCTGCTGCGGCCGTGGCCAAGTTCGAGAAGGAGCTCGGCCCGGCGCGGGACGATGCCCCGGCCGCGGCAGCTCCGCGACCGGCCCATGCCTAGCCGGCCAAGGCGCGTTTGAACGGACCGGATGTGCGCCTTGGCGTTCATCCGGCTTCTCGCGGGAGGAGGCCGACTTGAACAAGACTATCTGGCTCGCCATCGCATTCGCGGTCGGTATCCAGGCGCTGCCGGCCGTTCGCGCCGTTGCGGAGGATCTGGGCGGGGCCGATCTCACTGCACCGCGTCCGGCGAACGAGGAGAGCACGCCCGCCATCCTGTCCGGGACGCTGAAGAAGGTGCGCGACAGTGGTATCGTCGTCATCGGCTATCGCGAGGCTTCCTTTCCCTTCTCCTTCGTGCGGCCGGGCGCGTCGCGGCCGCTCGGCTATTCCATCGATCTGTGCCTGGGCATCGTCGACGAGATCGTGCGCGAGCTCGGCGGAAATCCGACCCGCGTGGTCTTCGCGCCGGTGACAGCCGACAGCCGCATGGAAGCGGTGACGTCCGGCAAGGTCGATCTCGAATGCGGCTCGACGACGAGCAATGCCGAGCGCCAGCAGAGCGTGGCCTTCTCGCCCATCATCTATGTCGCGGGCACGAAGATTTTGGTGAAGCGCTCTTCCGGCATCGGCTCCTACCGGGACCTCGGCGGCAAGACGCTCGTCGTCACGTCGGGCACGACCAACGAAGCCGCGATGAAACGGCTCAACGACAAATACAAGCTCGGCATCGCCATCGTCTCGGCGCCCGACCACGACCAGAGCTACACCATGCTGGCAGACGGCAAGGCCGACGCCTTCGCGACCGACGACGTGCTGCTTTACGGCTTCATCGTCGCCCGGAAGGCGGAAGCCGCCATGGCGGTGGTTGGCGATTTCATCACCTACGAGCCTTACGGCATCATGTTCCGCAGGGACGATCCCTTGATGGCGGCGGCGGTGACCCGCGCTTTCCTGGCCATGGCGCAAACGCGAGCGCTCGCCGACACCTATCGCAGGTGGTTCCTGCAGCCCGGGCCGAACGGTGAATCGCTCAACCTGCCCATGAGCGCGCATCTCAGCGAGGTGTTCCGCGGCCTGGGCGCGCAGGATTAGGCCATTTGCTCGCGATGGCATGACGGCCGATCAGTCGCGAAGCTTGGCGAGCGCCGACCCTTTGTGGAAGGCGACGTGCTCGGTCTTGCTGCTCTTGATCTCGTATTGCGGCGCTTCAGTGCTCGCATGGTGCGTGTAGCCTTTGACGTCAAAATCGCGAGTATGCACGCGAACAATCATGCCGTTGACGCGGCCGGCCTCCGAATTCCAGCTCACATGATCGCCAATCTTGAAGTTGTTCCTCATGGACATTCCGCTGAATATTTGGCGCTGCGGGATCGCCGAAGCGTTGCGACCTCGAGCTTTTCGCATCGATCATGCGCCTAAAGCTCAGTCCAAAACAGTGCAGTTTCGTTTATTTGACTTTCACTCTCCTTGCCGGCTTCGCGGAACGACTGCGCGCCCCGACAACCGGCGCTTTTAATATCGATAGCAAGCGCCTACGATCTGTGCTGATGCGGCTCAGGTCGCGATGCGCCATCATTCCGTAGGAGCCGACACGAATACCTTCTTCACCGTAGGCCATTCCACCAGGACGATCGCCGAATTTGTCGATCTGCTCCGGGAGTCCGGCATCGATTTCGTTGTCGACGTGAGATCAATGCCGCGTTCACGCAATAATCCGCAGTTCAATGGCGAAAACCTCCCAGAGACGCTGGCGCCGTGGCAGATCGGATATGAACATATCGCCGAGCTTGGCGGTCATCGCGGGAAGGCGCGGAACGTGGAAGCGTCCCCGAACGCCTATTGGCGGGTGCGCGGTTTTCGGAACTATGCGGACTATGCTCTTACGAATCCCTTCGCCGCAGGCCTTGCGCGGCTGCGGGAGCTAGGCGGCCAGCACCGGTGCGCAATCATGTGCGCGGAAGCCGTCTGGTGGCGCTGCCACCGGCGCATCATCACCGACTACCTGCTCAGCCAAGGCGAGCGCGCGATGCACGTCCTCGGGACGGCGCATGTCGACGAGGCCAGCCTGACGCCCGGCGCCGTCGTGTGCGATGACGGCACGATCATCTATCCTGCCGAAGGGTCGCGGTCGGGATAATGTGATGTTCGCTGCCTCTCCTCAACTACCAAACGCAACCCGCAGAATGGCGATGCCTTGCGGGGCGTGCGGCAGTTAGGTCGGACCTTGCGCGGGAAGCCGGGTGTCGGGACCATTGTGCGCGAACGTGACGCAAGGCGACTTCATGCCTATGATCAATAGATGACCTGGCAAAACATTCGTATCTCCCGGTTCGGCGGCCCCGAGGTCCTTGAATTGGCGGAACAGCGGACCATCCCTGACCCTGGCCCGGGCGAAGTCCGCATCAAGGTGCTCGCCGCCGGTACAGGCTTCACCGACAGTTTCATCCGTCGCGGCCGTTACCCGGATTTCAAAGGACCACTGCCGTTCACCCCGGGCTACGAGCTCGTCGGCGTCATCGAGAAGACGGGACCCGGAGTGACCGCGCCGCGCGAGGGCGAGCTGGTCGCGGATCTCTGCGTTGTCGGCGGCTACGCGCAGTACGCGATACGTCCCGCCGGCTTCCTGGTGCCTGTCCCCGATGGCCTCGATCCGGCCGAAGCGGTGTGCATGCCGCTCGCCTATCTGACCGCGTTCCAGATGCTGACGCGCTATCGCCGCCTGCCGCAGGGTGCGACGATTCTGGTGATCGGTGCCTCCGGTAGCGTCGGTACGGCATTCCTTGACCTTGCGCGTCATTTTGGCCTCGAGGCGATCGGCACCTGCTCGGCTCCGAACATGCCGGCGGTCGAGCGCTTCGGCGCCAAGGCAATCGACTATCGGGCCGGCAATTTTGTTGCGGCCGTGCGCCGGCTCACCGCGGGACGAAGCGGCGGCGCCGGCGTCGATGCCGCCTTCGATGCGATCGGTGGCGCGCATTTCGCTCGCTCGTTCGCCTGCCTCGCTTCCGGCGGGCTGCTGGTCGGCTATGGTTCGCAGACGATGGCGGTCGGGGGCGAAGGGTTGCTTTCCGCAGGACTCGGTCTGGCCCGCCTCAAACTATGGGGCGCGTTGAGCTTCCTTTACGGCGGCTGTCACGCGGCGTGGTACAGCATCACCGACCGTCGGTTGACGCACCCGGAGGAGTTCAAGGCCGATATGGCCACACTGTTCGGCCTGCTGCGCGACGGCGCCATCCATCCTGTCGTCATCGACCGTCTGCCGCTCGCGGCCGCGCGCGATGTCCATGCGCGCATCGATGCCGGCGGGCTCGGCGGCAAGATTGTCCTGCTGCCCTGGGCCGTGTCGTGACGTGAAAGTCGTTCACCGGCCGCGCGGCTTCCCGCGGCACGGCGGCATTTTAGTCGCTGCCTGCCGCTCTATTTCGCGGGCACTATCGCGATCCGGTCGCCGTGGGGGGTACCGAGCCAGAATTCGCTGGCACCAAAGTGATGGCCGGGGAGGGGGCGGCCACTGCTATTGCTCCCAGTCCCGAGATCGCCGCGCCGGCGATGACCCCGGCCGATAGCAATCTTGATCGCATTGGCTTCCCTATTGTTCGGCGCGCCGGAGGGCAGGTCAGGCCGCGCGCCGCAAGAACGCCACCCAGCGGGCCGTGATGTCGATCAGCTTCTGTAGTCTTGAAGGCTCGTGTAAGTTCAGTCCGTGGGGAGACCGGCCGTGTATTCATCGTGACGCCGTACCCAGTACGGCCCTCGACCATGCTCGTCGCGGCCCTTGGGCACCATGTCGAGGTAGTGGTAGGCGGCGTTTGCGATGTCGATACCGCGGGCGTAGGTGGAATAGGTGTGAAATAGGCGTCCGGATTCGTCTTTGTAGAATACGCTGATGCCCTCACGCTCGGCGACGCCCGGGTCTTGCACGGCGAAATTATACAAAGCCTTCTTCTCGGCGATCTGTTCCGGCGTGAAGGAGGCCTGATAGTCAAAATTGAAGTCGGTGCCGTTCGAGGAAACCCATTTGAAGGTCCATCCCATCCGCTTCCTATAAGCCGCCAGCTTGCCGTAGGGCGCATGCGACACCGCGATCATGGTCACGTCGCGTTGATTCAAATGGACGATGATCTCGTTGAAATTGTCCGCCCAGAAGGAGCAGTGCGGGCATCCGGCGTCCCAGTCGGGCGCGAACATGAAATGGTAGACGATGAGCTGGCTTCGCCCGGCGAAAAGCTCCGATAGGCCTTGGTTTCCGTCCGGCCCCTCGAACGAATAGTCTTTCGCAACGGCCTCCCAGGGAAGCGCGCGGCGCTGCTGGCTGAGCTCTTCGCGCAGACGGGTGAACTCCTTTTCCTTGGCCAAGAGCGATCTGCGCGCGTCGAGCCATTGGTCGTGCGACACGACCGGATGATGGTCTGCCATGCGAACCCCCAGGTGTGCCCACGTCAACTGCGGAGCGGCAGCGGCCCCGCCGCGCGGCCCGGACTATCACCACAACGTGGCGCTGGTTCAATTCGTTTTGATCCACATTGACCCGAAAGCGTCGTTGTGGACTTTCACAATGGACGGCGGGAACGCGCGCTTTGTGCTGAGAATCTCGAGCCGGTGTATGGCTTCTGACAGGAGCTCGCCGCATTCACCCGAGGACACCGAGCCAACGCGCGGCAAGAAGAAGGAGGCCAACCGCCATCACGGCGCCGAAGAACCTGAATGTGGACCGTGTGAGGTGTTCGGGCAGAAATGTGTCAAAGACGTTGCCGGTCTTCGCTCCGTACTTCACCGCCAGCGCAGTCAGAGGGCATTTCATGCCGTTGCCGGCGAATACGACGATCTCGATTGCCAACAATGCGCTGGCCACCCACAGCCAGGCGCCATGGCGGCCTGTGATGCCGGCGTAGAGAAGCGTGAAGGTCGCGGCTGCCATCACCAGATAAATCGCGGTGTGCACGCCTCGGATGGTCGCGAGAATTTGAACCTCTGTCATATTCGGCCTCTCGGGTGATTTCTCACCTTGCTTAGCTCAAATATCGATCGCTTGAGGACGGTGCATTCGGTTCGCAGCCTCCGTTGGAGGGGCAAATCCAAGACCGGTGGCCCGATGGCGCAGATCAATGACTTTCGTTTCGAGTGTCCCAGCGCTCCATCCGACCCTGCCAGTAGAGTTCCTCCACACCGTCAATTTCCCAGCCGACTTCTCCCGCAAAGGGAAGCCACGTATCGTCGTGACGGCGAAAATCGGAAAACCGGCCTCGCCACGGCGTCGGCAAGAAGGGTGCTGTGGCTGAGCGCGGTCGATCGGGCGCAAAAGCGCCGGCAATCCGGCCCTGGCTATCCAGGCTCAGCACGACCTCGGCCATTGTCTCGCCGGTGCCGGCGCTTACGGCCAGATCGTCGGGCCCGTCTTCGCGCCAGCGCAGCTCGGTATTGAGCAGGATGGCGTCCGGCGCCCAGGCGAGCTCCGCCAGGTATCGCATCAGCTCACCGCGCACGAGTGCTGAGCTGCGCTCGGCGCGGGAGATTGGAACGATGCCGAGCGCCAGCACGTCGAGACGCCCCTCGCCATCCTTCAACGCATCGCAAACACTCACCATACCCAGGGGCCCGGCCCGCGCCCGCCATTCGAAGGCGCACTCACGGGTCGCAATCGTCTGCCTTGCGCTGAACGGCATCCACCGGGCCGCGCCGCCCTGTCTCATGCGTCCAACCTGCGTAAGCCGGACAAGTGATCTCTGTAGCTCGGGATTGGCGCCTAGACGGCGCCCCAAATCGTAGACTGCGGGCGGAAGGCGCTGCCGTCTTTGATGATCGTTTTCAATCATGCAATCGCTTTCCGGTGGGCTGAATTGATCGCCCGTGTGTTGCTCAAGCCAAGACCGCCTGCACTGGCCTTCGCGCCGAGAACGGAAGCGCCGGGCCGTGGCCAAACCGCATGACGATGTCGGGGCGACGCCCGGGCAGGCCAACAAGGGTCGCCAACTCCGGCCGCAGGCGCGCAACTTCGACGGTCTGATTCAAGAAAGCGAGCTTGAGGCCGAGCGCAGTGGCCTGCAGCGCAAAACGCTGGCAGGCGCGCCCCGCCAAGACCCAGTGCTCGCGATCATCGCGCTGCGATACGAAGACGGCGATTCCGGCCGAAGAGGCGATCTGGCGGGCGTATTTGTCGTTCTCGGCGTCAGCTTTGAAGACCCAGTCGAAGACGGTCGGGCCCAGCCAGGCCGGAAGAGCCGGATTGCCGCTCGACGCGCTGAAAAGGCCGTCGCCGGTTTCAATCGCCTCGCGCGGACTGAAGCGCAGCCAAGTCTTCAGCTCGCGCATGAATGCAGCGTCGGCCATCTGCGCGCTGTTGCCCGCGACGACCAAATCGCGCACCCGATCGATCAGCGGACGATCAGTGATCAGGATCAGGTCGACGCCGGGAAGCGTTGCCGCAGCTGCCAGCGCCTTTAGGTCAGCGACGCTGATCGGCTTGCCGTCATAGTCGGCGCGGGTCGATTGGCGCATGGGGGTCGCATCAAACAGGGCGGAACTTATGCTCGGTCCGCTCCCGAACGTGAACACCACTGAGCCGCCGTTGGCCGGCTCGAAGCCGAGCTCGCCCGGGCGGCCTCTTGCCTGCGCGGCGAGGGCCAGATTCTCGGCCGCGCAGCCGAGGCTTGCAAAGAGATGGTGATCGTCTGGGTCCACGACCGGCGTTCGCCGCGAGAAATCCGGGAGGATCTCGATCCGGTCTTCGCCGACGCGGAACCGCCAAGGCTGGGTGTTATGGCCGCTCGCCGCAAGCGTGGCGTAACGGATCAAATCCTTCGCCTCCGGGCGCTCCGAAAGCGCCGCGCGGGTTAGCGCCGCGCGGGTTGCTGCGACGGATGCGTTGTATGCCTCCATCGTGCCCATCCGTTGCAGCTCGAACAAGGTCGCACCGGCGCCAGCCAGTGCCATCGTGCCTGCGTATGTCAGGATTTGCCGCCTGTTCACCACCTTGGACCGCCACACTTTCGCCGAGTCCGTGACCTCGGGTGATTTCGGCCCTTGCAACCGAGGCCGGATCGGCGGCTTCAGGACCGGAGACTATTCGCACCAGCACGCAAAGGTCATAACGCAAGCGCTGCTTGTTTGGTTCCGTTTGAGATGAGGGTCTGGCGGTGCTAAGTCTCCACTTTAGTATCTTTGGGCCGCCGCCGCCGATCGGAATGGAAAGACGCTGGCATCGCCGGCTTCGTGCTCTATATCAATCCGGACAATCTCATCCTGCCAGCCTCGAGCATCAGCGCATGACGACACTCTACGGAATAAAGAACTGCGACACGATGAAGAAGGCCCGCGCCTGGCTGGATGCGCACAAGGTCGCCTACGCATTCCATGACTACAAAGCCTCCGGTATCGACAAGGCCACGCTGGAGAGCTGGACCACGAAGGTCGGTTGGGAAACACTGCTCAACCGCGCCAGCACCACGTTCCGCAAGCTGCCGGATGCCGACAAGGACGGCCTAAACGAAAAAAAGGCCATCGCGCTGATGCTGGCGCAACCTTCGATGATCAAGCGGCCGATGCTCGACCGGGGTGGTGAGCTCACGGTCGGCTTCAAGCCTGAAGTTTACCAACGCGCTTTCGCCAAACGCTGAGCGCGCGCCACCTTGCGGGGCCGACCGGCAGACGTTGGCAATTGCGCCTTTGGGAAAGGTGCGCCCGCGGATCTCAGAGTTTCTTGGCGAGCGCCGCGAGCTGATCGGCGCATTGGCCCCAGCCGCCGTGAAAGCCCATCTCCTCGTGGGCCCTTTTGTCTTCCGCCGACCAATGCCGCACCGTGGCGGTGTAGCGTGTCTTGCCGCCTTCATCGTCGAAGGTGATGATCGCGGTCATGAACGGCTTGGCGGAGGTCTTGGGCATCCAGTCGCCCGTATAGGCGTCGGTGAACACCAGCTTCCGGTTCGGCACGATCTCCAGATAGGTGCCGGGGCAGGGGATTTCCGTGCCGTCCGGCGCCTGCATCACGATGTTGCTCGCGCCGCCGATCCGCAAATCCACCTCGGCGACCGGGGTGGTGAAGGGGGCGGGCGCGAACCACTGCTTCAGCAGGCCGGGCTCGGTCCAGCAGCGGTACAAATTTTCGCGCGGGGCGTCGATCAGCCGGGTCAGGACAAGTTCGTGTTCGGCAGGCATTCATGTCTCCCTTCGTTGCGGTTGACCCAAGGACGCCCTGGCAGGGCGGATCCCGACACGGGCGGGCGATTTTTGCCGCAGGGGTGGAAGCGACTCATATCCGCGCACCGGCCGCTCGACCGGCCGGTTGCGTGAGGTGGGCTGAAAATTTTTGCGGAACCCTGTCGGATCGTGCTGTCATGCATCGTCCTTAGGGTATCCGAACCAATGGGGAGATTTCCATGGCACCGAATGCGCAGGCGAAGCAGAATCCGGAAGTGAAGCCGAATCCGCAAGTCAAGGGCGGGGTGGTTCCCTATCTGACGGTGGATGGCGCGGCAAAGGCCGCGGAGTTCTACAAGAAGGCGTTCGCGGCCGAGGTCGCCGTCATCCATCCGCCGGACCAGAAGGGCCGCACCATGCATGCCCATGTCTACATCAACGGCAGCTCGCTGATGATGAGCGACGCCTATCCGGAGCACGGCCATCCACTGAAGGAACCCGCCGCGTTCAACATCATGCTGCCGGTACCGGACGTCGATGCCTGGTACAACCGTGCCATCGAGGCCGGCTGCACCGCCGTGATGCCGCCCGCCGACATGTTCTGGGGCGACCGCTACGGCCAGCTCAAGGATCCGTTCGGCGTGCTCTGGGCGATCAATGGGCCGATCAAGAAGTGACCTCGGTGACGGCTCGGAGCGGAACGCTATGACATTTTCCGTCTAGGTCGACATATTTGAACGTCATGGCCGCACGAGCCGGCCATGACGTTCAGCCTTTTCGGAGGCCGCCCTCGGAGCATTCAGGGAGCCGGCCGACGGAAACGCTATCTCTGTTCCTTCCTGCCGATGTCGCAGAGCATGTCCGAGTGAATGTTCAAACCGATATTGGTCATGTTGTAGAAGTGCTCGCTGGCGACGAGCCAGACGATCTCGCAGACTTGGCGTTCGGAATAATAGCCGGACATGCGCGCAAAAACCTCGGGGCTTACCTTCTTCTCTTTTGTCAGCTCCGTCACATAATCCAGCGCGGCGCGTTCCGGATCGGTAAATAGGGGATTCGTGCGGTATTGCTCCAGCGCATCGAATTTGACCTGATTCATCGATGCCTTGATCGTGAACCAGCGGCCGATATCAATGCAGAAAAGACAGACGTTGATGCGGGCCACTTGCTCGCGGATGAGCATGGCGGTCTCGGGCGGCAGCTGCAGCTTCTTGTCCAACTTGCTGATCTTCGAAGTGAACAAGCCGAATGCCGACGGCAATCGCGCGTAAACCACTTTCAGCGGCGTGAGCACCTTGCCGAATTGCCGGCGCGTCATGGCAAAGACCAGCTTCATGAGCAGTCCGGTGGGATTTTCGATGGGGGCGAGGAGTGTGTCCATGTGCCTTGTCCTCGAGGTTGATTTTATGGTTCAGCGGCTGCGGAGCGGAATGCTCCGCTTGCTCGGTGTCGTTTGAGCCAGCTGAAATTCGACACGGCACCGAAAAAATCGCGTCATTGGTCCAAGGCGCACCCGCCCGGTGCCCGCCCAACGGGGGCGCGGCCGGGCAGAATTATTCGGCCGCAGCCGCCCGATATCATACGCGTTGCCCGATGAACATCCTACGGAACAGCCCATCTCTTCGTACAACGTGGTGATAGAACGCGGCAAGCACGTGCAAGGCGACAAGGGCGACAAGGAGCGTCGCAAAGATGATGTGTGCGACGAAGGTCGGAAAAATCATCAAGGTGGGCGGGAGCGGGGCGCCGGCGGGGCCGAACACGATGATGTTGAGATTGTCCGGGTCGTGCTATCGAGGCTACTCAAAAGCAAGCAGAAGGCCCCGCCCATGCGTGAATATCGGATCGCCGCCATCCCGGGGGACGGCATCGGCGCTGAAGTCATCGCGGCCGGCGTCAAGGTTCTGGCGCTCTGCGCCGAGCGCGATGGCGCCTTCCGGTTGCGGTTCGACCACTTCGATTGGGGCTCGGACTACTACAAGCAGCACGGCGTGATGATGCCGGCGAACGGGCTCGATCTGATCAGGAGCCACGATGCCATCTATTTCGGAGCGGTCGGGGCGCCCGATGTGCCCGACCACGTCACGCTCTGGGGATTGCGGCTGGCGATCTGCCAGCCGTTCGATCAATACGCCAATGTGCGGCCCACACGCGTGCTGCCCGGCATCACCAGTCCGCTGCGCCATGTCGGCGGCAGCGAGCTCGATTGGGTGATCGTGCGCGAGAACTCCGAAGGCGAATATGCCGGCGTGGGCGGGCGCGTGCATCGCGGGCTGCCGCAGGAGGTTGCGACCGAGGTCGCCGTGTTCACCCGCGCCGGCGTCACCCGCATCATGCGCTTCGCCTTCGCATTGGCGCGCTCGCGACCGCGCAAGCGCATCACGGTCGTCACCAAATCCAACGCGCAACGTCACGGCATGGTGATGTGGGACGAGATCGCCGGCGAGGTGGCGGCGGAATTTCCCGACGTCACCGCCGACAAGATGCTGGTCGACGCCATGACCATGCGCATGGTGCTGCGTCCCGAGACCCTCGATACGATCGTGGCCACCAACCTGCATGCTGACATCCTGTCGGATCTGGCGGCTGCTCTGGCGGGCTCGCTCGGCCTTGCGCCCACCGCCAACCTCAATCCGGAGCGGGCGTTCCCGTCGATGTTCGAACCGATCCACGGCTCGGCCTTCGACATCGCCGGCCGCGGCATCGCCAATCCGATCGCGAGCTTTTGGTCGGGCAGCATGATGCTGGAGCATCTGGGCCAGAAGAGCGCCGCGGCGAGATTGCTGCGGGCGATCGAGCGGGCGACGGCGGACAAGTCCCTGCACACCCCCGATCTGGGTGGCACGGCCACGACCGAGCAGGTCACCAACGCGGTGTGCGCGGCGCTGGCCGGCGACAACGCGTGAGCGGCAGCGGCCGTCCGTTATCCGGTGGTTGGCGCATCGGAGGAGCGATAGCGCTCCGCCGCTCTGGCACGAGCCTTGGCGGTCTCGACGTCACGATCGCGCGGGGGAGCGTTGGTGACGAGGGAATCGAGCAGCTCATGCGCGGTTGCGGTCACCCGCTCCACGGCGCGGTCGAAAGCGGGTTGATTGGCCTTGGACGGCCGCGCAAAGCCGCTTAGCTTGCGCACGAACTGGAGCGCGGACGCGCGGATCTCTTCCTCGGTCGCGGGCGGCTCGAAGTTATGCAATGTCTTGATGCTGCGACACATGCAAAGTCCCTCTCGTCTTTGGCGATCGCGCCCCAGCGGCGAGGCACCATTGAGAACCGAAATATATCGCAGGGTCGCATGCGATAGGTACCGCGATCAAGCGGCGCGTGCCGGGTTTGGTTGGAAGGCGAACAGGAGTCACAATGAAGATCGGAATTCCCGACGACTATGCCGACGTGGTGCGCACCTTGCCGTCGTTTGCGAAAGTATCCGGGCACGCGGTCTCGATCTGGACCGATGCGGCCTCCGGTGTCGATGCTCAGGCCGGACGGTTCAAGAACGTGGAGGCGCTGTTGCTGCTGCGCGAGCGGACGCCGATTTCGGCTGAGCTGGTGGCGCGCCTGCCTGGCCTGAGATTGATCACTATCAGCGGGCCCTATCCGAATATCGATGTCGCCGCCTGCACGGCGCACGGCATCGCGGTGTGCGCTTCGGTGAACCGCGCCTCCATGGCGACCCCGGAGCTCACCTGGGGGCTGATCATGGCGGCCATGCGCCACATCCCGGGCGAGGTCGCCCGTCTCAAGGGCGGGGCCTGGCAGCACGACATCGGCAGAGTGCTGCACGGCCGCCGGCTGGGCATTTTCGGCTTCGGCCGGATCGGCAAGGTCGTGGCCGGCTATGGCCGGGCCTTCGGCATGCGGGTGCTGGTCTGGTCGCGCGCGCGCGGCCGTTCGGAAGCGAGCGCCCAAGGCTTCGATGTCGCCGCCAGCCCCGATGAGCTCTTCGCGCAATCCGACGTGCTCTCCGTTCATCTGCGGCTGACGCCGGAAACCCGCGCCTGCATCACCCGGGCGGACCTGGCCCGGATGCAGCCTGGTTCGTTGTTCGTCAACACCAGCCGAGCCGAGCTGATCGAGGCCGGCGCACTGGTCGAAGCGCTCGAGGCCGGCCGCCCCGGCTCGGCCGCGGTCGATGTCTTCGAGCATGAGCCGGTGCTCGGCGCGCGCGATCCGCTGCTGGCGTTGCCCAATGCGCTCTGCACGCCGCATCTGGGCTTCGTCGCCCTCGATCAGCTCGAAGATTATTTTTCCGATCAATTCGACCGCGTGCTGGCGTTCGAAAGCGGACAACCCATCGACGTGATCAATCCGGAAGTGCTCGGAAAATCCGGCGTCCGCAAGGAATGAAGCGATCGGCCGATCACTCGACCTTGAGATTGAGCTTCTTGATCAGCACCGACCACTTCGCCTCTTCGCGGTCGATGTCGGCGGCATATTGCTCCGGGCTCGATGGCAACGGGTCGCCGCCCTCGGCGGCGATGCGTTCGCGCACGTCCGGGGAGGCGACCAGCGCGCGCAGCTCCGTGTTGAGTCGGGCGATGATCTCCTTGGGGGTGCCGGCCGGCGCCAGCAGTCCGTAATGCAAGACCGCTTCGAATCCCGGCAAGCCGGATTCGTTCACCGTCGGCACCTCGGGAAAGAGGCTCGAGCGGGTCGGGCCCGCCACCGCCATGGGGCGCAGGCCACCGCTCCGCAGGCTGCCCATGGCGGGCGCAATGACGTTGAAGCCGACCGGTACGTGGCCGCCCAGCAGATCGGTGGTGAGCGCGGCGGTCCCTTTGTAGGGAATGATCGTCATCTCGGCGCCCGACATCGATTTGAAGAGCTCCGCCGCCAGATAGCCGCCGGTGCCGGGCGGCGGCGTGCCGAAATTGATCTTGCCCGGCTCCTTCTTGGCCATCGCGATCAGCTCGGCGATCGACTTGGCCGGAAACGAAGGATGCGCCATCAACATCACCGGCGTGGAGGCGATGAGGCCGATCGGGGCGAAATCGGCGCGCGGATCGTAGCCTGGATTGGCATAGAGGCTGGGATTGATGGAGGTCGAGCCGGTATGCGCCAGTATGAGCGTGTAGCCATCGGCGGCGGCTTTCGCGCCCATGCGCATGCCGATGACGCCGGCGGCGCCGCCGCGATTGTCGATGACGAACGGCTGGCCGAGGCCGGCCGCGAGCTTGTCGGCCACGATGCGCGCGACCGCATCGACCCCGCCCCCGGCCGGGAAGGGCACGATCAAGGTGATCGGACGCAGGGGGTACTTGTCGGCTGCCGCGGCTATGCGTGGAATGATGAGCGCAGCCACGACCAGAACGGCGGCTGCGGTAATGCTCGCTCGATTATGCCTGCCACGCATGGGTCGTTTTCCGTCTCGGCCGCGATCCCCCCGCGCCCGGCACCTTCGGACGGCGCACCGCATTATGGTCGCCTGATCGGCCTATCGCCAATCCCCATTTGGCCCGCCGCGCGCGGAGGGGTTACAATCGATTGCATTCGATTCGTCGGCCGAAAAGCTCGGCGGCGAGCGGCCGGAAGCACCGCGACGCGAGCGGCCGGCGAAGAAGGAACGGGTTCTTAACCTTTCGTTAACCATCAGGCGCGCTAATCGGGTTAACCCGTTGATAAGAATCGCAGGCCGCCCGTGAACATCGCCGCTCAGCCCCAGCAATCGATCCGCTTCCGTGGCCGCTCGTTCTTGGCCTTTGCGCTGACCCCGGAGCCGCCGGTCGCCGATTGGCTGACGGAATTGGACAAATGGACCCGCACCTCTCCCGGCTTTTTTGCCGGCAAACCGGTCATTCTCGACCTTGGCTCCGTGAAGCTCAGCGAATCCGCCATCGCGCATCTGGTCGACCAGCTCGCGGAGCGCGGCATTCGGATCATGGGGCTTGAAGGCGCCGATCCGGCCACGCTCGGACCGAAGGTGCCGCCGGTTCTCGTGGGCGGCCGTTCCGGCGCCGAGGAGAGGACGCCCGATCTGCCGACCTCCGCCGCGGCTGCGCCGCCACAGCGTCAGGAGCCGGCCGCGATGTTGATCGAGACTCCGATCCGTTCCGGTCAATCCGTGATCTTCCCGTTCGGCGAGGTGACCGTGCTCGGCTCGGTCGCGTCGGGAGCTGAAATCGTCGCCGGCGGATCGATTCACATCTACGGCACGCTGCGGGGCCGCGCCATGGCGGGCTCGGCGGGCGATGCGCGGGCGCGGATTTTCTGCAGCCGCAACGAAGCCGAGCTTCTCGCCATCGATGGATATTACCTGACCGCCGAGAACATGGACGCGAGCCTTCGCGGCCGGCCGGTCCAGGTTTCGCTCGAAAATGCCGGACTAAACGTCAAAGCCTTGGACTGAAACACCGCAGAAGGGGAGCAAGATGGCAAAAGTCTTAGTCGTCACATCCGGCAAGGGCGGCGTCGGCAAGACGACGTCGACGGCTGCGCTCGGCGCCGCCTTGGCGCAATCGGGCCAATCCGTCGTGGTGGTCGATTTCGACGTGGGCTTGCGCAATCTCGATCTGGTGATGGGGGCGGAGCGCCGCGTTGTCTTCGATCTGATCAATGTCGTCCAGGGGGTGGCCAAGCTCTCGCAAGCCTTGATCCGCGACAAGCGCGTCGAGACGCTGTGGCTGCTGCCGGCCTCGCAGACCCGCGACAAGGATGCCTTGACCGAGGAGGGCGTCGCGCGCGTGATCGCCGAGCTGCGCAAGAAATTCGATTGGGTGATCTGCGACAGCCCCGCCGGCATCGAGCGCGGTGCTACGCTGGCGATGCGGTTCGCCGATGCGGCCGTGATCGTGACCAACCCGGAAGTCTCCTCGGTCCGCGATTCCGACCGCATGATCGGGCTCTTGGATTCCAAGACCGAAAGGGCCGAGAAGGGCCAGCGCGTCGAGAAGCACATTCTGATCACGCGCTATGATGCGGCGCGCGCCGCGCGCGGCGAGATGCTGAGCATCGAGGACGTGCTGGAAATCCTGTCCACGCCGCTGCTCGGCATCATTCCGGAAAGCGAGGAGGTCCTGCGCGCCTCGAATCTCGGATCGCCGATCACGCTCGCCAATTCGACGAGCGCAGCGGCCCGCGCCTATATGGCGGCCGCGCGCCGGCTCAAGGGCGAAGATGTGCCGATGACGATCCCCCATGACAAGAAAGGCCTGCTCGACAAGCTGTTCGGACGGAGGGCCGCATGAGCGTGTTCAGATTGTTCAGGCGGCCGAGCTCCGCCCCGGTCGCGCGCGAACGGCTGCAGATTCTCCTGGCCTATGAACGGGGCGTGCGCGGCCAGTCCGATCTCCTGACCATCCTGCGGGAGGAGATTCTGGCGGTGATCGAGAAGCACGTTCCGATCGAGCGCGACAATGTCCAGATCAAGATGGATCGCGGCGACGCGGTCTCGCTCCTCGAGATCGACGTCGAGATCCCGAATTCCGCCGGCCTGCTGGTCTCGGCGTAAAAACAGTGGTGTGGCGCCTGCGCCACGCCTCACGCTCGACGTGGCGGCACCACGTCCTTGAAGTCCTCGAAGGCCTTCCAGGCCGGTTCCTTTGCCGGCGCTCCCGCGCATGGAATGTATTGTGACGGCTCGCCGGCCGGCAGATTGGGAATGTAGCGCGGGCAATTGGGGAAGATGTCCGTCGGCGTCACCCGGATCAAGAGCTGGCCGCCGGACAATTGGCGCAAGTGCGGGTCGTCCTCCACGATGACCGCGTGTCCGTTCACCCGCAGCCGCTGCGGCTTCTCGGTCATGGCGATGAACAGGAGACCGACGCTCGGATTGACCCTTATATTGCCGAGGCTCTTGAACATGCCGTTGCCGTCGTAATCGGGGAATACCAGCAGATCGGGCGCCAGAACCTGGACGAAGCCGGGCGCTCCGCCCTTGAACGAGCAGTCGGGCTCGCCTTGTCGATTGGCGGTCGCGAGAAAGAAGAAGCCGACGCTGTCGATGAACGCCTTGTCGCTGTCCTTGAAGCGATCGCGCCACAGCTTGTCGGCGAGACGGTCGGCCAGCGCTCTCGATCCGAACTGATCCTGAAGCTCGCGATTGCCCGCGTGGTACATGGCCATGGCGTTCCCCACTCTGATCGGCAGCTCGGCTGTGTCCCTCAATCCAACGAAAACGGGTTCCGTTTCCTGGAAACGGAACCCGCTGTCACGTTACGCGTCGTGGCAACCGATGACGGAGAAGCGTTGCGCTTCTCCGAACGTCGTCAGTCGAGCGGCTCGACCTTAACCAGGCCGGCGGCGTGATTGCTGCCGACCCAGAAGGTCACCGGGGTGGTCGAATTGTCGACGAACACCGTGCGCATGTTGGTGTCCTTCGGCATCAGATATTCGGCCGACTTGCCGGCCTTCGGGTCGAAGCGCACCACGCGATCGGTGGCCATTCCGCCGGTCCAGATTTCACCGTTCTTGTCGAACGTCGCCCGGTACGGATTGGTGTACTGGGTGGGCAGCGCGTATTCGGTGAACTTTTCCGTCTTGGGATCGAACACCGCGATCTTGTTGCCGCGATACTCGGTCACCATGATCTGGTCGTGCTCGTCGATCACCATGCGGCGCAGGCGCGCATGCGGGGTCGGCGGAGCGTACCAGGTGACCTTGAGGGTCTTGGCGTCGATCTTGCCGAGATGGCCTTCGGTGAATTCGGCCATCCAGAGGTTGTTGTGCGAGTCGGAAGCGACTTGATAGATTCCGTACCGCGAGCCGCCGGCGATTTCGTCGGTCGGATGGAATTTCTCCCATTGCCCGCTGGCGAGATCGACCCGGAAGATGTCCTGGGTGCCGACGCTCTTGGTCCAGACCTTGCCGTCGACCTCGGGGTGCAGGCCCGTGAAGTTCAGCTGCACCTTGACGTCGTTCCACTTCGGATCGAGCGGATAGTATTTGATCTCGCCGGTCTTCGGATCGAGATTTCCGAGCGAGCCCTGGTACATGGTGTCGAACCAGATCGTCCCCTTGCTGTCGAAGTCGATCGACAGATTGCCTTCGGGCGCGTCGGGCTTGAACTTCTTCACCGGATATTCGACGAGCTGCAAGGTCTTGGGATCGAACTTGGAGATGAACTGATTGCCGAAATCGGAGTACCAGACGACGCCGTCCTTGGCGATCACGTCGTGGGGCTCGATCACCGCCCGCGGCATCGTGTACTCGGTCACGATCGCGCGCGTCGAGCGGCCGGTCGGGCGGGGCAGTGTCTTGAGATCATACGCCCACTTGTCGGTCGTGCTCAGATTGATGGTGGCGAGATAATCCGCCATCTTGCGGTATTGCTCCGGTGTTCCGGACCGCGCCGTGTCCAGCATGCGCTGGGGCTTGATCGGCTGGCTCACCGCCCCGTAGCCCGCCATGCGGGTGAGGACTTGCGTGAACTCGTCCGAATCATGCGTCGAGCGCACGATGCGCTCCAACGTGTGGCAGCTCGTGCAGTTCAGCAGCTGCGCCTTCTGGTCCTCGGTGCCCGGAATGCTCATCATCCATTCGGCGTTGGTGAGCTGGCTGGCGAGGTTCTTGGTCTTCTGCAGCTTGATGTCTGCCGTGGCGCCAGATGCGCCCGCGACCGTCGCGGTGGTCGGGGCGGCGATATCGTAACCGACGGCGCGTATGGCGAGGCTGTACTGGCCCGGGTCCAAGCGGCCCTCGGGGAACGCGTAGCGGCCTTGCGCGTCGGTGGTCACGCTGACCATGACGGTCGAGCCCGCCTTCTTGGCGGTGACCACGACGCCTTCCATATTGCCTTCTTCGGCGGAGCTGACTTGCCCGGTCAAGGCCGTCCCGGCCGCCAAAGCCTGATGAGATACGCCTTGAGATAGAATGACGGCCAAACCGGCAGTCACGCTCAGCATAAGTTTGGTTCGCATTTGAATTTTCTCCCTAGCGATCGGGTCGCGACCGGATTTCCCGGACGGACGCAGGTGCATCATCCGGACCGCGGAACGAATCCGCGCCGGATGACCCGAAGCAGCCTACATCATAGCAGTCCATTGGGCCCCCCGAAAGCCGTGCAGAGGGCGTTTTGCACGGCCGGCGATCCGGCCCGGCGACTGGCTTCCGGGCGGTCGTCCGGCCCTGGACGCGCCTGTTTTGCCGCGGCGGAATCCGCCTGACGCGAGCCGACTTTTCCAGCCCCGCAACGCGCTCCATCTGTCTGGTTTCGTGCCAATCAATCGCGGTTTTGGACCCAACGGCGAATTTCGCTTTTGCCGGAAAATGCTCTAAAGAGGCGCCATGGGCCTCGCCATCATGATCCTCGGTCTCGCCGCCTTTCTCGGTGGCCATGCCGTCGCGACGTTTCGCGCCGAGCGCGCCGCCATGGTCGCGCGCATCGGCGAGGGGCCCTACAAGGGGCTTTTTGCGCTGGTCGCGCTGGCCGGCATTGCTCTCGTCTCCTATGGATTCGGGCAGTATCGCGACGCCGGCCTGATCGAGCTTTGGCACCCGCCGGCCTGGACCCGCCATGTCACCGTCGCGCTGATGTGGCCGGCGGTGATCTGCGTGGTCGCGGCCTATATCCGTGGCGACATCCAGCGTGTGCTCAAGCATCCAATGCTGGTCGGGGTAAAGCTGTGGGCGCTCGCCCATCTCGTCGCCAATGGCGATCTCGGCGGCATCATCCTGTTCGGCGCGATCCTCGCATGGGCGGTTTTCGACCGCATTACGCTCAAGCGCCGCAGCGATCCCGGCGCGCCCGCGATCCCGAGCGGCGGACGCCGCAACGACGTCATCGCGGTCGTGGTCGGCACGCTCGTCTATCTGGGGCTCGGCTTCTGGTTCCATCCTTATCTGATCGGGTTGCGGGTGTTCGGGAGTTGAGCATGTCGGCACAGCAGGACAGCAAACGGATCACCGCCCCCGACATTCGCGCCCGCAAGGGCGGCGAGCCGATCGTCTGCCTCACCTCCTACCACGCCCATACGGCCCGTCTGGTCGATCGCTATTGCGACGTGATTCTGGTCGGCGATTCGCTCGGCATGGTGATGCATGGGCTCGAGACCACGGTGCCGGTCACGCTCGAGATGATGATCCTGCAGGGCCATGCGGTGATGCGCGGCTCGCAGCACGCGCTGGTCGTGGTCGACATGCCGTTCGGCAGCTACGAGCAATCCAAGGAGCAGGCCTTCGCTTCGTGCGCGCGCGTGCTCAAGGAGACCGGCTGCGGCGCCATCAAGCTCGAAGGCGGGCGCCGCATGGCCGAGACCATCGCGTTTCTGGTCGAGCGCGGCGTGCCGGTCATGGGCCATGTCGGCCTCACGCCGCAGTCGATCAACACGATCGGGGCTTTTCGGGCGCAGGGCCGCGACGAATCCGACTGGGCCCCGATCGAGGCCGACGCCAAGGCGGTGGCCGATTCGGGCGCCTTCGCGATGGTGATCGAGGCGGTGGCCGAGCCGCTCGGGCGGCGCATCAGCGCCACGGTCGCCATCCCGACCATCGGAATTGGCGCCAGCGCCGCTTGCGACGGCCAGATCCTGGTGCTGGAAGACATGCTCGGGCTGTCGCCGAAGGTGCCGAAATTCGTCAAGCGCTACGGCGACCTCGGCCCCGGCATCGAGGCCGCCATCGCGGCCTATGCCAAGGATGTGCGCAGCCGGGCCTTTCCGGGTCCAGAGCAGGTCTACGGCATGCGACCGAAGGCGCCCAATGCTCCGAAGCGACTCGTCGGGGGCTGAGGTTTTGGGAGCTGAGGTTGGAGAGCCTGCGAGGTCTTGACGATAAGGCCCGTATTTCATGGGCTTAACGAAGTTCGCGCGCGGGTTTTGCCTTGCCGCCGCCATATCGATAGGGTATCGGCCCGAGCGGTAGACGGATCAGGCGGCAGGGGAGCGCCCAAAGAGGGGCATCCTGGGGCGCGGCCAGTGTCGGCCTCGTTTCGTTTCGGCCGATGACCCGTGCCGATGACCCGTCAAGCCTTGAGAACCACACGAGAACCATATCTGTGTCCGATATCTTTCAGGAAGTTGACGAGGAAGTCCGGCGCGAGCAGTTCAAAAAGCTGTGGGAGCGCTATCAGGTTTTCGTCGTCGCCGCGGCGGTGCTGATCGTCCTCGGGGTGGCGGGCTGGCGTACCTACGATTGGTGGGAGACCAAGAAGGCGGCGGAGGCGGGTGCAGCCTTCGAGGCGGCGATCGCGCTCAGCGATGGGGGCAAGCACGCCGAAGCCGAGGCGGCCTTCAGCAAGATCGCCGGGGAAACGACCACGACATATCGTACGCTGGCGCTCGTGCGCGCCGCCGCCGAGCTCGCGCAGACTGATCCCAAGGCGGCGGTCGGGGCTTACGACAAGATCGTCGCGAATTCATCGGTTGGTGCGGAGCTGCGGGATCTCGCCGGGCTGCGGGCAGGCGCCTTGCTGATCGACAGCGGCTCCTTTGCCGACGCCAGCCAGCGACTCGAGCCGTTGACCGCAGCCGACCACACTTTCAGGCATACCGCGCGCGAATTGCTCGCGCTCGCAGCTTGGCGAGCCGGCGACACCACTGCCGCCAAGCGTTGGATCGAGATGATCAACACCGACCCCGGAACGCCGCCCGACGAGCGTAACCGCATGGAAATGCTCGGCGCGCTGATGGCCTCCGAGGACAAGACTTGAGGAGGGCTGAGGTAATGTACCGCTTGGCTCGCATCGTGACCGTCGCATCGACGCTCTCGCTCGTCCTGCTGCTTTCGAATTGCAGCAGCTTTGATCCGACCGACATAGCGGACCTGCTCGCAGGCCAGAAGAAACCGCTGCCGGGCGAGCGCAAGGCGCTGTTTCCATCGGGTACGCCCGGGGTTTCGCAGGGCCTGCCGCCGGAATTGGTCAAGGGCTATCAGGCGCCACCTCCCACCGAGGCGCCGGCCCAAGACGCGCAGGCCGCCCCCGAGCGGCCGAAACCCAAGCCCAAGCCGAAAGTCGTCGCGGCACCGCCCGCCAACCAATCGCGCGCGCCCGTGGCCGCCACGCCGGCGCAGCCCCAACCGACGGCGTCGCAATCGCCCTGGCCGGACCCGCCGCCGACCCGGCAGTCGGCCGCGCCACCGAACGCCGGACGGACCGCTTGGCCCGATCCGCCGCCGCCGGTCACGCGCTGATATGGGCAAGCACTCGCGTCTGGCGCCCGGCGCCGACATTGGGGCGCGATCACAATCGTAACGGACATGACCTTCACGGTCGCCATTGTCGGACGGCCGAATGTCGGCAAGTCGACCCTGTTCAATCGCCTGGTCGGCCGGCGCCTTGCTTTGGTGGACGACCAGCCCGGCGTCACGCGCGATCGCCGCGAAGGGCGCGCGCGTCTGGGCGATCTGAACTTCGCGGTGATCGACACCGCCGGCCTCGAGCAGGCGGCGCCCGACAGCCTGTCCGGCCGCATGATGGCGCAGACCGAGGCCGCGATCGCGGCCGCCGACGCGATCTTCTTTCTGATCGACGCACGCGCCGGCGCGACCCCGTTCGATCGGGATTTCGCCAACCTGGTCCGCAAATCCGGCCGGCCCGCGATCCTCATCGCCAACAAGACCGAAGGCCGTGCCGCCCGGGCGGGCGTCGACGAAGCCTATTCGCTCGGTCTCGGCCAGCCGATCCCGATCTCGGCCGAGCATGGCGAGGGGCTTTCCGATCTCTATGACGCGTTGCGCGAGGCGCTGCCCGAGCAGACCGCGCAGGCGAGCGAGCCGGAAGAAGAGGAGCCGCGCGGCGAGGGGGACTTGCCGGTGATTCGGGTCGCGGTCATCGGGCGGCCCAATACCGGCAAATCCACGTTGATCAACCGGCTGTTCGGCGAGGAGCGGTTGCTGACCGGACCCGAGGCCGGCATCACCCGCGACTCCATCGCGGTCGACGTCACCTGGCGCGGCCGACTGTTTCGCTTCCACGACACCGCCGGCATGCGGCGGCGCTCCCGCATCGACGAGAAGCTGGAGAAGCTCTCGGTCAGCGATACGCTCAACGCGGTGCGCTTCGCCGAAGTGGTGATCGTGCTGATGGACTCGACCGCGCCGTTCGAGGAGCAGGATCTGCGCATCGCCGCCCTGGTCGAGCGCGAGGGCCGCGCGCTGGTCATCGGCATGAGCAAATGGGACCTGATCGAAAGCGGCCCGAGCGCGATCGCCAAGTTGCGCGCCGATACCGACCATTGGCTGCCGCAGGTGAAGGGCGTGCCGGTCATCGCCCATTCGGGTCTCACCGGCGCCGGGCTCGATCGGCTGATGCAGGCCGTGATCGATGCCCATGCGGTGTGGAACCGGCGCGTGTCGACCAGCGCGCTCAACCGCTGGCTTCCCGCCGTCATCGAAGCGCACCCGCCGCCGGCGGTCTCGGGCCGGCGCATCCGCCTCGACTATATCACCCAACCCAAGAGCCGGCCGCCGAGCTTCGTGCTGTTCCTGAGCCGGGCCGACGCGGTGCCGGATTCCTACCAGCGCTATCTCGTCAACAATCTGCGCGAGAGCTTCGATCTGCCCGGCACCCCGATCCGGCTCACCTTGCGCGAGAAGAAGAATCCGTTTTCGAAACGGAAGTAGCGATGGGTACGCGTCAGCCGCATGACTGAATCTCAACCGACGACCGGGCTGCCACCCGCCGCGCCGGCGCCGCGCACGCCGGCTTTCGTCTTCATCTTCATCACCGTGCTGCTCGACATGCTGGCGCTCGGCATGATCATTCCGGTCCTGCCGAAGCTCGTGGTCGATTTCCTCGGCGGCGACACCGCGCGGGCAGCGCAAATCTTCGGCGTATTCGGCACCGCCTGGGCGCTGATGCAGTTCGTGTTCTCGCCGGTGCAGGGCGCGCTGTCGGATCGCTTCGGCCGCCGGCCGCTGATCCTCATGTCGAATTTCGGGCTCGGCCTCGACTATATCCTGATGGCGTTGGCGCCGACGCTGCTCTGGTTGTTCGTGGGACGGGTGATCTCCGGCATCACGGCCGCCAGCATCTCGACCGCCTACGCCTACATCGCCGATGTCACGCCGGGGGAGAAGCGCGCCGCGCGCTTCGGCCTGCTCGGCGTGGCGTTCGGGGCGGGCTTCGTGTTCGGCCCTGCGCTGGGCGGGCTCGCGGGCACGATCTCTCCGCGGCTGCCGTTCTGGATCGCGGCCGCGCTCAGCCTCGCCAATGCGCTGTACGGATTGTTGGTGCTGCCGGAATCGCTGCCGGCGGGGCGCCGGGCGGGCTTCGCGTGGAGGCGCGCCAATCCATTCGGCGCGCTCGTCTTGTTGGCCTCGCAGGCGCAATTGAGCGGGCTTGCGACCGTCAACTTTCTCAGCAATCTCGCCCATGCCAGCCTGCCCAGCATCAGCGTGCTCTACATGCAATATCGCTACGGCTGGGACGAGCGCACGGTCGGCTTCACCATGGCAGGCGTCGGGCTGTGCGCCATGATCGTGCAGGGCGGCCTGATCGGCCGCACCGTGCAGCGCTTCGGCGAGCGCACCACGCTGATCGTGGGGCTCGGCTTCGGAGTCGCCGGCTTTGCCGTGTTCGGTCTCGCCCCGACCGGCCTGATGTTCTGGTCCGGCATTCCGCTGCTCGCGCTCTGGGGATTTGCGAGCCCGTCGGCGCTCGGGCTCATGAGCCGCCGCGTGGGCGCGAGCGAGCAGGGCCGATTGCAAGGCGCCAATAGCAGCCTGATGGGCGTCGCCAACATGGTGGGACCGGGGTTGTTCACGCAGGTCTTCGCGCTCTTCATCGGCACCGGCACCGCATGGCAACTGCCGGGAGCGGCCTTTCTGCTGGCGGCCGGTCTGCTCGTCGTCGCCGCCACCGTGGCGCTGCGCGCAACCGGGCGGGCTTGAGGTGGATCCGCTGTGAGCGGGCGTGGCGACTCCGGCATGCATTCGTTGTTTTCATTGCTGAAAATCGAATTCGTTCTGCCAAAACGGAGGTATTTGGATAGGCTATGCGGTGGCGGGCAGCATTGAGTGCG
>Ga0209068_10000295_pt1 | contig 28124 bp, 28 predicted proteins | sample ColStrG_CSR_2012_FD_187200 | JGI IMG/M metagenome (GOLD analysis project Ga0209068, IMG submission 187200) | Freshwater sediment microbial communities in response to fracking from Pennsylvania, USA - Cold Stream Run_MetaG_CSR_2012 (SPAdes)... | ecosystem: Environmental > Aquatic > Freshwater >...
CGCCTACCCCCACACCCACGGCCACGCCTACCCCCACATCCACGCCGACTCCCACACCCACGGCCACGCCTACCCCCACGCCGACGTCGACCGGAGCAGCGTCCCCGGTCGGGAACGAGTCCACGAGCCGGTGGCTGTGGGTGCTAGTGGCGTTGCTTGCGATAGGCCTGATCGGTGCCGTCGTCTGGGCTGCGGCGCGGCGCCGTTCGGCCCTCGGCGCGCAGGTGACCGCCCTGGAGCAGGACACCCGGAATGCCGCGGAGCTGCAGTTGCCGCCAGTCTTGCTCCACGTCGATCCGGGAGTGCGCTCCGTAGCCTGGCCACCGATGCGAGCGGCTCTGATCGAGCTGCGGACCCGCTGGCAGTCGCTCGCGGGCGAGACGTCAGGTGAGGCACCAAGAGCGCAGCAAACCCTCATCGCTGAACTCCTGGGGAACCTCGTGGTGGCTGTCGACGCTGAAACCGATGCGATGACGCTCGGTCGGGACTGGTCGCTGCTGCGCCCGCGCGTCGATGAGGTTCGGGCCAGCCTGCTGGGTCAGCTACGCACGTCTGGAGCGACTCCATCGTCCGGGCCGCCGAGTAGCCCGCCGGGGCCTGCACTCTGACCTGGCCAGGACAGTCTCAAGGGAATCGAGCGGCAGAACGTGTCCGGCACGTCACCAGCACCGCCAGACCGCGCGCGCCACGGCGACCCGCTGTCGCCTCACCGCGCTTGGCGCTGAGTTGCCGACGGCACCGTGCGGCTTCACCGCGCGTCTGCGCGGCCGCGTCAGTCGCACCGTCGCCGCCCCGGCGAGTTCCCACAACTGCCTGCCTCATCGCCGTCGACGCTGCCCACCGTCCCGGGGGATGGTCCGGCCGCTGCGTCGAGCCCCACTGCGTTCGACGCTAGGCCGCGAGCAGACCCACTGTGCCTTTGACGGCCAGCGCGACACCCACGACGCCGAGGACTCCCAGGAGCAGGCGATGCCCGTTGGCCAACAACCACGTTCGCCAGCGCTGATGGGCCGCCGCCGGATCCTCTCGCCGCATGATGGGCACCACCAGGGGGGCAGCGACGCCGAATGAGCTGATGACCAGCCACGCGCCGATGGCGAACAGCGTCCTGCCTTGGGACAGCCCATCCTTGAGCACCTCGGTGACCGCCGCTACGACGAGTACGTAGTTCGGCATGAAGGCGCCGAAGACGAACGCCAGGAGCGGGGACATGGAGTCGATACGACCGAGCCATTTGGGCTCGTTGCCACCCCCAGGACGCGCAGGACGGCGCCAACTGACGACGACCCAGACCGCCAATGCCAGTCCGGCCGCAAGCTCGATCACGCTCAGGCTCGCCGACTTGGCCGTCTTCTGAGGTTCAGCTGGGTAGAGAAGCGCTGCGGCCGCGGCCACGACAGTCAGCGCGAGGAACCACCCAACCACGAAGGCGATCCCCTTGGCGCGACCACCCTGGCTCGAAACAAGAAGTACTGAGGCCAGCACCGACCACGGTTGGACGGCAAGAGCCGCTGCCAGCAGCAGGAGCGTCAGGAGCGAGACGACGTCCACTGCGCCCTCACATTCGCGTCAGGCAGAGAACCGGCGCATCCTGCCGCAGGTCACCACGATCGTGCCACTCAGGGGGTCGACCCGTCTCGGATTGGACCGGGCGAACCCTTCCGTTTGCACCTTCCGGGAGACCGTGAGTCTGCGAGTCGCCCTGCCTAGGTCGCGAGCCCGCCGGCTCCACAGCGACACCGAGGACGGCGCCTGCCAGTACAACGAAACTTGGTGTATCCCCCCCCGCGGCGACCTTGCCGGAGCATAGTAGTCGCGGCTACGGGTCGATGACGGCAACGGGCCTCTTGCGCCACGGCGCGCTCGGCTCCCAGTCATACACGACCGAGGTGCGCAGCACCACGTCCTGCAGTGAACGGTTGGCACGACTCGCGGCGCACCATAAGAGGCCGACCGGGAAGGCGACACAAAACAGAGCGCGTACCAGTGCAGTTGGTAACCTGAGCCTTCGTCCATGGAAGTTGACGACCCGAAGTCCGAGCACATGGCAGCCGTACGTCCGCCCACTGATCGTCCACCCTGCGGCCATGTAGACGACAGCGACGAAGAACGCCGTAGTCAGACTACGAAACAGGGACGTCGTGGGTGCGCTGAACCCCCGCGGATTGATCAGGAACCTCGCTCCGGCATAGCCGACGTATCCCGCGACCAACAGCCCCCCGACGACGAAGGCATCGATGCCTGCGGCTACGAGCCTGGTCACGAGGCCGGCGCGAAGCCCCTGGTAGGGCCGGGCCTCCTTCGGGATCGGCGAGACAGTCGGGTCGCTCACCGCACTCCTGCCAATCCCAAGATCGACTGCACCGTCAGCTCAAAATCTCGGGGGCACGCGCTACGCGGCTCGCACGCCGCATGAACACCCGGTCGACAACACGCCCCACCGCCTCATCGGCCGCAATCCCCTGCATCCGGACACCTCGCACCGTCCCCGATGCCAGCGACCCGGTCGACTCACGGATGATCTCCGGAAGGTCGATGGCGCTGATGACCTCCTGGGCGATCCGGACGAGGTCGATTCGGTCGATGATCGCGTCGATGTTGATCGTGGCAGCTACCGCATCGACGTCCAGACGCGCCGCGACCGCGTCGATGTCCACGGTGCCGACGAGCAGATCGAGGTCCACCTTCTCCCGGACGAGGGTTGTAAGGTCGAGTCGATCAACGACAGCATTCAGGTCGAGCCGACCCGCCACCGCATCGACGTCCAAGCGGGCTGCCACGGCATCGAGGTCTACATCTGCAACGATCGCATCAAGATCGACGAACCTCCGGACGGTCTCGGTCAGATCCACCCTGCGCAGGACCTCTACAAGCAATACCGGAACGAGGGCGTCCAGGAGCCGCGCCAGCTCCCGCGAACCCGAGTTGCGCTGGGCACCCCCGCGCCGGGCGAGCGCCGCCAGCCAACTGCCGGGCTGGTGTGCTGGCGCCAGCAGCGGCGGCCAGAGCACCGCACGCACGACGGGGGCGCCCAGCACCCCCGCACGCCTGGCCACCGCGGTCGCTCCGCCGACCGTCCCACCGACGATCACGGTCGAGGCGCCGACCACCACGTCAAGCAGTGACACGGCCGCGGTCCCGCCCGTCCGATCATCTGGCGCTACCTGCAACTCCACGGAGGCCACCACGGACCCGAGTGTAGATGCCGGCCGAGGTGGAGGCACGAGCTACAGAACGTTGATAGCCCTGGCGAGGACAAGCGTCACCAGCGCCAGGGAGACCAGAGACTCCAAGATCATCAGGAGCTTGGCCCACCGTTTGATCGCAGAGACGTCGGTCGGGCCGAACGCAGTCGCCGTATTGAAGGACAGGGTGAGGTAGTCCACGAAGGCCGGTGACCACCCGGCAGGTACGAGCTCGGGCATGGTCATCTCCGGGAAGACGAACGCTACGTCGCGTTTCGGGCCGGCGGCCAGGCGCGCAGCAGCACCACCCCCGTCGACGTCCCAGAACCAGAGCCCGAAGGCGATCACGTTGTTCAGCCAGATGATCGCCCCCGTGGCCAGGAGCTGGCCAGGCGTTCCGACCGTGGTCTTGGAAAGGATTTCGACGATCAGCCGGATCGCCGCCAACGCGTTGACCACGGTGATCAAACCGATCATCAGGCCAGTCATCACGCGCAACCAGGGGCGCTGACGGTCGATGAGGCCGGGATCCCCAGCGATCAAGACCACGAGAAAGATGATCAGGAACGTCGGATATATCCAGTGCGGGGACAACCGGAAGGTGGCCGGGAGCAGCTGGTGGAGCAAGCCCGCGGCCAGAGTTGCCGTCGCCATCGGCCATCGCCGCTCTCCTCGCTGATCAGGCGGCGGTAGCGGTTGCCCTCCGGGCGGATCGTCGGCCATGGCGCATTATGGGGCCGCAAGGCAGCGCGGCGGGTACATATGGTCGAGCCAGTTCGGGCCTTAGGGAGCCCACCGGCCGGTGGAGGCAGGACCCGCTGGCGCCCGATCAGCACGGGGTGTAGACATAGTGCGGCCCGCGAAGCCGGGCTGCGTGCGCCGGTCCCTCGACCATTGGGAATCAGACTTGACGAACGAGCCAGACTCGCCCGCGAGCACACCCGACCCCGCCCGGGACCTGACCGAAGCAGAGCGGGCGGAGCTGGCACGGCTCAGGGCCGAGGTCAGCCAGCTACAGGCTGACGCCAGTGAGAGCTCTGCTGGGCCGAGCACTGCCACCAGGGTGGGGGGACGGTGGCGGGTCTGGGTCTCCGCACTCTGCCTGGTCGTCGGCGGACTGCTCGTGCCGCTGTCGGTCGCCTCAGTCTGGGCTCGCGGTGAGGTGACTGACACTAATCGCTACGTCCAGACGATCACACCGCTGGCCAGTGACCCCGGCCTCCAGGCCGCTGTAACCGCCAAGATCACCAACGAGGTGTTCAACTACCTCAATGTGCCGGCCCTTACCCAGCAAGCGTTCGGTCTGCTGGGTAGCAAAGGCGTACTTCCGCAGGCGCTGATAAACCAGCTACAGGCCCTCGCCGGTCCGGTCTCCGACGGCATCAAGGGATTCATCCAGACGCAGGTCGGGAAGTTCGTGGCCAGCTCGGAATTCCAGACCGCCTGGATTGAGGCGAACCGGGTCGCCCACCAACAGTTGGTGGCCACCCTCACCGGCCAACCCACGAGCGGGATATCGATAGTCGGCGGCAAAGTCAACGTGAACCTAGCCGCCGTCATCAACACAATCAAGGCCCAGCTGGTCGCCAACGGCTTCTCGCTGGCGGCGAACATACCCGACGTAAACGCGACCTTCACGATCTTCTCCGACCCGAACATCAGTCGCGTTCAGACGGCCTACCGCCTACTGAACACTATTGGGCTCTGGCTGCCGTTCGTCGCGATCGCACTGTTCCTGCTCGGTGTCTACATTGCGAGGAGCCACCGGCGGGCGTTCCTTGCGGCAGGACTGGTCGTCTTCATTGCCGCGGGGCTGTGTTCCATCGGCCTGGCACTGGGGCGCACCAGCTATCTCAACGCAGTGTCAAGCAACGACCTGCCTCGAAGCGTCGCAGCGACGCTCTTCGACACAGTGGTGCGGTTCCTTCGAGACGGTATCCGCAACGCCGCGCTCATCGGCCTCGTCGTGGCTGCCGGCGCCTTCCTGATCGGCCCATCAGTTACTGCAAGGCGGGCACGTGAGCTCTCCGTAGCGGCAGCCAGCGCCACGAAGAACGGAGCTGAGAAGCTCGGCCTGCACGTCGGCGGGGCAACTGGCTGGGTCGCTGGGCATGCCAGGACGCTCCGCCTGGTCGTGACTATCGCGACAGCAGCCATTTTCGCTGTTTGGCCTTACCGGACACCGGGTGTGGCCATCTGGCTTGTCGTGGCTTTGTGCGTGGTCCTGTTCCTCATCCAGATCGTCGCCAGCCCTGTCCGGGAACCGTCCACGCCGCCATCTTCCGAGCCCGCCGTCCTCTGAGCCACAGCACCCATCGGGCGACCGACCGGCACCTGCGCGATCGGGACCGAAAGCTCCTCGAGCCGTCGTCGATCACACGGCGCCACGTCGGCGGTCGGGCACCGAGGCTGCCCGCCGTTCGCGACGGGCCATCCTGACCGGTCAGGTGACGGTTGATCGGACGACCTACCCGGCATCGACGACCGGCGCCTGCACGTCCGTTTCGGTCGCCGACAGATACCAGACCAAGATGACGATGAGCAGGCCGAAGCCGAGGGCCACCCTGCCGCTGCCCAGGCCCAGACCCTTCGCGGAGTGGGGCTTGGCAAGCCCGTCGGCGATCGACGCCCCCAGTGGACGCGTGATCACGTAGGCGAACCAGAACGAGAAGACGGGATTCCATCCGCCCCAACGGAAGCCGACTGCTGGGACGGCAATCACGGCAGCAAAGATGGCCGCTGAGGCGAAGTAGCCCAGGTGCAGCGTGTAGGCAGTGAAGTCCCCCACAGCCGTACCCATCGCGAACGTGGCAACCACTGCGGCCCAGTAGAAGAGCTCGCGACGAGGTGTGTCGATGCTGTGGATCGACAACGTGTGCTCCGTACGGCGCCAGGACAGGAACAGCGCCGCCAACACCACAGCGAAAAGGATGCTCGACGCGGTGTACGGAACCCCGAGCCCCACGTGCAGGACGTCCGCGGCCATCGTACCGAAGGTGCCGACCATGACCACAGCAAGCCAGTAAGTCCAGGCAACGTACCGGGCCTTCCGAAACTGCAGGACCAGGGCCGCCGTGAATGCGAGAAGACCTAGGAGCACGGCAGCAACCGGGGCCATCGCGTGCACGAGGAAGTCGGAGGTCGACTCCCCCATGGCCGTCGATAGACCCTTGATCACCCAGAACAAGACGGTGACCTCGGGCACCCTGAGCACGCCCCTGCTCGTCAACCAGGTTCGTACGTCGCCCGCGCTCACTGTTGGCATCAGGGCAGGATACGACGGCTCGCGAACCAGTCGGCGCTGCCGGGGCAGCGACATCTCGGCCACGCCTGCGGGTCCGGTCAGCCCGTGCGGGCGCCGGCCCAGCCGCGGGTAGAACATGACCCGATAGATGGTCCGGCGCCCCGGCGCTACGAGTGGCGCCGCGAGCATGGGCTATTCGCCAGCGACGACCGTCTCGACGACGGTGACATTGCCGTCTGCGTCCCGGTAGCCAACCTTCTCGTCGACGACATGAAGGACCCCGTCAGCGTCGGCAACGGAGACCGTCTCCTCGAACGCCGAGCTTCCGTCCGCCTCGTCGACCGTTGTCAGCTCGTCGACCGCCAATGGACTCCCATCCGCGCCGACGACAGCGGTTATGTCATCGTGGACCACCTCGCCGTGACCTCCGACAACGATGGTCTCCGACTCCACGATCGACGCGCCCGACAAGTCCTGCTCGCTCATCCGGTCTCCTCTTTGACATTTCGAGACGGTGCCACGTGCGTGGCAATGACGTCCCCGAAAGGGACGTGCGCCATGATGCCAGGCAGCAGCCAGCCTTGTGCCGGTTCGGAGAACGTCAGGAGGGCACGCGAAGGAGGCTGGCTTTCAGTGCGACGCCGCGGTGCACTGGCCATGGCATCCGCCAAGCAGACGGCTCGGCGCAACGGGTCAGACTAGCTCGACGCGACGTCAGCTCGGTCCCCCGTCGTCAACGCGAACGATGGCACCATCGCCCCCCGAGGCATAGTCAAAGGCTTCATTGGCGGGGCGCGACGGGAAGACCCTCGCAATCGCGGCCTTCTTCGCGATGCTCGCTCGCCGTATCAGTCCGCCGCAGGGCCAAAGTACGCCGACGCGGCGGCCGAGCTTGAAGCCCAGCTGGCCCTGATCGCTGCGGAACGCGCTCAACTTGAGAGTTCACCGCAGGAGGAGATGAGCAAGCCCGTGGCTCTGCATGAAGCGCAGGGCCCCTAGACGCCACTCGACCGTGAGGTGGCTCTGGAGCTCACAATGAAAGACCCTCTCACAGCGCACGTCCTCGCCGAGCAAGCGATCGCGGGGCCAGCCCGCTCCCTGCTGTCGGCTGCTGTCCGGACCGGGCTCGCCTTCGTGGTCGGATCAGGGATCCCACTGGCGATCGTCCTGGTTGCACCCGACGGTTGGCGGGTGGCGGCGACCGTCACCGCGGTAGTCGTCTGCTAGCCAACTCATCGACCATCCTCGCCCGCGTCTAGGACGAGTCTCGCTCGGACCCTTAACCCGAGCATCGCTGATCGGAATGTTGGCGATGCTGCTGTCGTTTGTCGGCGGTCACTTCTCACGCTCTGGCAACTGTCGCACGAGCTAGGCTGGCCGCTGTGATCAAGCAACGCCAGATGTCCGGACGACTGGAACGGAAGCGGATCTCTCGCGCGGCGGTCGGAAGTTGGCAACCGGACCTACGCCGACGCAGCTCCCTGGACCTCTTACTCGCGCAGAACGAGGATCGGCTGGTAGAGCTAGCGCCGATTCGACATGCACGCATGGCCAGCTCCGCTTGGCACTACTACCGCGGAGCCGCCGCCGTCATGGCTGCAGACCTCGCCGCAGCGCCCCACACCAATCTGTCAGTCCAGCTGTGTGGGGACGCTCACGTCCTCAACTTCGGTCTGTGGGCGACGCCGGAACGGAATCTTGCGTTTGATCTTCGGGACTTCGACGAGACGCTCCCTGGACCGTTCGAGTGGGACGTCAAACGGCTGGTAACGAGCTTAGTCGTCGCCTCCCAGGTGAACAGTCGCAAGTCTCTGGCAGCTGCGGCTGTAGAGTCGTGCCTTCGCTCGTACCGTGACCACATGTTCGCGTTCGCCGGCTCGTCGGAGCTGGACGTCTGGTACGACGCCACGCACGTCGACCAGATGCTCGACGTCTTCACCCAGCCCGAGGCACGAGAACGTCTGTCGGCGCACATCAGCCGGAAAGCCGCACGACGAACGAGTCGTGGCGCCCTGGAGAAGCTCACTGAGGTCAGGGGCGGACGGGTGCGGATTACCGAGAACCGTCCCTTCCGCGTTCATCTGGGCGCGGACGAGCACGACCGGGCGGCGCGAGCGCTGGACAGCTACCGCGACAGCCTGTCCGAAGACCACCGGTACCTGCTCGACCGCTTCCGTCTGGTAGACGTAGTCCGCCAGGTCGTCGGCGTCGGCAGCGTCGGGATGCGCGTGTACCTGGCCCTGCTCGAGGGGCGAAGCGGTGACGATCCGCTGTTCCTCCAGGTCAAGCAGGCCGGTCCGTCCGTGTACGAGCGGTATCTGGCGCCCAGCGCACACGCGAACAGTGGAGAAAGGGTAGTCGTCGGAAAGCGCCTGATCCAAAGCGCTACCGACATCTTCGTAGGCTGGACAGCAGTTGGCGACGAGCAGTACTACGTCCGCCAGTTCCGGGACATGAAGGTCATTCCCGACAGCGACCGCCTCAAGCCCTACCTCGTCGACTTCGCCGCAGCTTGCGGGGCCGTCCTCGCCCGAGCTCATGCTCGCACGGGCGACGCCGTCGCCATCGCCTCGTATATTGGCCTCGGCGGGCCCTTTGACCGCGCGATGGCGTCCTACGCAAACGCCTATGCCGCGCAGAACGGGCGCGACCATGCAGTTCTCGTCCATGCCATCGCGACAGGTCAGGTGGCGGCGGGACCGGCTTGGTGAGATCGCCCGCCCGACCTGCTCCCTCATGGATCGTGTGGCAGGCGGACCCCGCCCGCACGGGTCCCCGCAAACAGTACGCACATGATCGATGCTGATCACGGGGCATGTGTTTACCGGACGCAGCCTTTCCGGCGCTGTCCGCGGTCACGCCCGCAGCAACCACGAACGGCGGGCTTCGGCCCGAGTGCGCAGAGTTGCCGTTGAATGACTGCAGCGACACCACAACAACCGGCGCGTAGTCGGCGCATCGAGCGCTCCCAGTGGAACCTGGGCGGCAGCGATGCACGGGACGTGGCGGACGTGGGCCGCCAAGCCGGAGCGCTGGGCGACAACCTGCGGCTCACATCCGCAAGGCATAGGTGTGGGTCGACCCGACGCGCGGGCAACCTGTTGCGGCTCCCACACGTCCTGATGGTGAGAGCTGAACATCCCACAGAGCAGGAGACACCCATGACTTGGCTCGTTACCCCTGGTGCACGACCCGGCCGCAGCCGGGCTGCCAAGGTGGTGATGGTCGCCGTGACCACGGCCCTGGTCGGATGTACGACGGCGACGACGGGTGCGCCAACCGCAGGGTCCGGCACCGCGTCATCTGGCGCGTCCTCTGCTAGCCGGTCGAGTGGGCCCAGCCAAGGTTCCCCCGCCGCGAGCGCAACTGCTGGCACAACGACGGCCGCCGCGACATCGACTTCGGGCATCCCGAGCTGCTCTGCCGGGCAACTACGGGTTACGTCCGGCCCAATCGGCGAGGGTGCAGGGCAGCGCTACCTCCCGATCGTCTTCCGGAACATCACCGGCAGGGCGTGCACGCTGTACGGCTATCCCGGTGTTGCGGGACTGAACGCGGCTGGGCACCAGCTGGCCCAAGCTCGACGCGAGTCCGGCTGGCAGACGACGGGCATCGTGCTGTCGCCGCTGGGTGCCGCCTCTGCCATTGTCCAGGCCACAGTGGTCCCCAGCGGCTCGACGGTCTGCCCCGCCCCGTACGCGTCGCTGTTGGTGACGCCGCCGAACACAACCAGCTCGGTCCACTTGAGCGCGTCGATGCCCTCTTGTGGTGGGTTGACCGTCAGACCGGTGGTGACAGGGACGAGCGGTCTGTGAGGCACGTTGGCGGGCGTCGGCGAACGGTGTCCCGCCGTGGCACCTCTGGTATGAGCCTGAAGCCGGCGACCGAGGCGCCGGTCCCGGTCGGGTTCACGATGCGCTAGGCGAATCTGCCTTCAGCCGCGCTCAAGGTCGCTCTGCCTGCCCTGCCAGCAAGGTGCTCCAGCGCCTGGTCTGCCGGCCGGCGGACGGCCCCCTGACCGGAGACAAGGCCGCTGGCAGGGTCGTCGTCCGGCAGCGACCTACTGTTGGACGGATCTGTCGGTCTCGGGAACCAGGCGTCCGGGCACAGACGCAGGCGGCCGCTGGACCATCCCGCAAAGGGTCGTCTACAGGCCTCGATCGAAGCACCGCGCGACGCGGTAGTGCCGACCGTCGGCGCCTCGCTAGACTCCGTCAAGGTGGTTTCGGTGTGTCAAGGAAGCGGGCTGAAGCAGCCCTGGCGCACGACCAGCGCTCAAGCCTCAACGGTTCGGCGGGCGTCGATCGCCCGCCCAATTCTTTCAGGGAGCTCCCGGTGAACGCCCTCGCGAAGTTCATACTGCATCACCGGCGCTGGGTGATGCTGGCCTGGCTGTTGATGTTCATCGTTGGGGTGCTTTCCGCCGGCGCGGCAACCAATCGGCTAACCGTCGACTTCTCGCTGCCAGGACAGCCCGGATACGAGACATCACAGAAGATCCTGGCGCAGTACGGGAACGGGGCGGGCTACCAGCCGTACATCCCTGTCGTCACAGTGCCGACGGGCACCACCGTGCAGGCAGAGCAGGCCAAGATCGATGCAGTCTTCGCTCAGATCGCCGCCCTGCCTGGGGTTCGGGTGGCCGACTGGGCGCTCACCCATGACAAGGTCTTCCTCACCACCGACGCACGCACCACGTATGCACTCGTGTACAGCCGACCCCCGGTGAGCTTCGCAGGCTCCACCCCTGACAAAGTCATCCAGCCGATCTTGGATCAGGCCACGAAGACAACGGGGTTTGTGTGGCAGCTGACGGGATACAACCTGCTCGCCCAGGGCACCGGAGGGAACAGCGGCGCGCCGAGCGTGCTCGCCGAGACGCTCCTGGGGGCACTGGGGGCACTGGCCGTCCTGCTGTTTGTGTTCGCCTCGCTCCTTGCGCTACTGCCCCTGCTCATCGCGGCGGTGTCGATCCTGTCCACGTTCGTGGTGGTGCTCCTGCTCACGTACGTGACCGACATGAGCTTCATCGTTCAGTTCCTCATCGCACTGGTCGGACTGGGAGTGGCCATCGACTACTCCCTGCTCTTCGTCACCCGCTGGCGTGAGGAGCGGGACCATGGACGTCCGAACGACGAAGCCGTCACGGTCGCCATGCGAACGGCTGGGCGCGCTGTAGTTTCCAGCGCTGGCACTGTCGCGATCAGCCTGATCGCCTTGCTTGTCATCCCCGTGCCGTTCCTGCGCAGCATGGGCTTGGGTGGCATGCTCATCCCAGTCGTCAGCACCATCGTTGTCCTGACTCTCCTCCCAGCACTTCTGGGGGGAATCGGACCGCGGATTGACTGGCCGAAGATCCGCCACGAGAACAAGGCGTCCCGTGCCTGGTCTGCGTGGGCGGCGCTTATTGTGCGCCGTCGCTGGATCGCCGCCGGCGCCGCTGCAGTCATGCTCGGGCTCCTCATCGCGCCTGTCTTTGGCATCCGGATTGGGCTGGCTCGCACTGACTCATTGGCTAACTCCGGTCCTGCCTACGTGGCACTGCAGACGCTGCGCGACGGTGGCGTGCCCGCTGGAGTGGTTTCCCCACTCGAGATCCTGGTCGCCGGGGGAGATGTTGCAAGCAGCGCTGACCAAGCTGTCCAGAAGTCTGTTGACGTGGAAGGCGTGAGCGCGTCATTCGCCCCGGACTCCCCGCAGTGGCGACACGCCACCAGCGCGCTCGTCGGAGTGATTCCTACCCAGGAGACCGTCGACAGCCAGAACGCTCAGGTCGTCACCAGAGTCAAGGACGCAGTCGCTTCGGTGCCGGGCTTCGTCGGGGTGTCGGGAGCTGGCGCGATCGTGCTCGACTACATCAATGCTGTCTACGGCAACTTCCCGCTGGTTCTGGCGCTGATCGCGATCGTGACGTTCATCCTTCTCGCTCGCGCGTTCCGATCTCTTGTGCTGGCGTTCAAGGCCGTCGTGCTCAACATCATCTCGGTGGCCGCAACCTTCGGCGCCACTGTGTGGTTCTGGCAGGAGGGGCACGGTTCGGAGCGGATATTCGGGGTCTCGGCGACCGGGTCGGTCACTTTCTGGCTACCGGTGCTGATCTTCGCCTTCCTGTTCGGGCTGTCGATGGACTACGAGGTGTTCATCCTGTCCCGGATGCGGGAGGAGTATGACAACAGCGGCAGCACGAGGACCGCCGTCATCGTTGGGCTCGGGCGCACCGGCCGCCTGGTCACCTGTGCGGCATTGATCCTCTTCATGGCGTTCATCGCCCTGACGGCGTCCCCAGGTACTGACATCAAAGTCTTCGCGACCGCGCTGGGCATCGGCATCCTGCTGGACGCGACGATCGTTCGAGCCCTGCTCGTACCCGCACTGGTGTCATTGTTCGGGCGCTGGAACTGGTGGCTGCCTTCGTGGGCCGCAACCGTGCTGCGAGTCGAACCCCACGCAGCCGTGATCGAAGTTTCGTCGGTTGTTCCCCAAGCAGAACCCGAGCCTGTTGCTTAGTGTCCCGGTTCTCGGCGACCGGGGACGGCGTCCGCCGCGGTCGGCTCCGCGACCTCACCGGACCCGCCACGCCCGGCACTCGGGGCTGATCATCGCCGCCTTGATCACCGTGGGAGTCTGAGGCCGGTAAGGCCGCCATCGACCACAAGTGCTGTCCCGGTGGTGGACCCGGACAGCGGAGACCCCAGGTAGGCGATGGCGTGGGCTACCTCATCGGCAGTGACGAGGCGGCCAATCGGTTGCCGGTTCCGCAGCTGATCGCGCGCCGCCTGGGGGTCGTCGGCCGACTCGAGCAGCCGACCGATCCAGGGCGTGTCCGCGGTGCCGGGAAGAACCGCGTTGACCCTGATCCCCTCGCTGACGTGGTCAGCGGCCATGGCCAGCGCCAGGGAGAGGACAGCTCCCTTCGTCGCCGAGTACAGCGCCCGGTTGGGCAGCCCGACGACTGCCGCCACCGACGAGGTCATCACGACCGCCGCGTGGGAGGACGCGCGCAGGTAAGGCAGGGCGGCGCGCGTGACCCGCGCCATCCCGACGACGTTGACATCCAGCACCCTCAGCCACTCGTCGTCGTCGTTGCCGGCAACGTCGCCCTGCGCCCCGATGCCCGCGTTGTTGATGACCACGTCCAGCTGACCGAACTTCTCGCCGGCGGCGTCCATTGCGGCCGCCACGCCGGCCGAGTCGGCGACGTCGCAGAGCAGCGATACCGCTGCGTAAGCCGGGTCGCCCGGGGCACGGTCGAGGACGGCGACCCGAGCGCCGCGGGAGTGCAGCAGGCGGACCGCCGACGCTCCGATCCCGCTTGCGCCACCGGTCACCAGGGCCACCAGCCCGTCGTAGTCACTCATCTGCGCATCCTGTCAGGTGCGTGGGTTGATGTGGATCTTCGGTCCCGGGCCGATCCCCACAATGGATTCACCGGCTAGGGCCGCGCCGGCCTCGCCCAGCCCGACGGTGCCTGCCACGATCGGGCGTGGGTCAACTCGGCCGTCGGCGTAGTACTCGATGGTTTGGGCCAGGCCGGGTGAGCCACTGAGGATGCCAACGGTGGTGAGGTCCTTGAGAACAAGCTCGCGCGTGTCGACAAGGCTGGGGGTGCCCGACAGGCCGATCAGCACCACCCGACCTCCAGGCTGCACGACCGACACCGCTTTCGACGGCAGCTCAGCGCCGAACGTGCAGTCGATCACCGCGTCATACGCTAAGTCAGGGATCTGGTCCAGGCGCCAGGTGTGGCGCAGGCCGATACTGCGGGCGAAGTCCAACGACTTGTCAGAACGCCCTGCAAGGTGGGCCTCGACCCCGTCGGACTCGGCAATCATGGCTGTCAGCAACCCGATGGTCCCGGGGCCGTACACCAGGACCCGTGAGCCAGGCTCGACTGCGGCAGCCCGAACGGCCCGCATCGCGTTCCCACCCGGCTCGACCAGGGCACCGGCCATGTCATCGACCGAGTCGGGCAGCGCATGCAACGCGGTCGAAGGGACCAGCAGCTGCTCCGCCAGGGCGCCAGGCCAGTCACCGCGGATGCCAATTTCGAACCGATCGTGGCACACATGCTGACGCCCGCCGGTACACAGTCGGCAGTGCCCACAGCCCAGCATGGTGTCGCCGGTAACCCGACGACCGAGCCATTCGGAGTCGACTCCGTCGCCCAGGGAACCGACCACGCCCATCCACTCATGTCCGAGCCGGATCGGGAAATGCGCGTGGCCTTGGTGCAGGTATGCCATGTCGCCGCTGAACAGCTCCACGTCCGTCCCGCAGACGCCAACCCGGTGGACATCGACGACCACCTGGCCCGGACCCGGGACGGGCGGCTCCACTTCTCGTATCACCCACGTCCGGGGAGCGGTCACCACAAAGGCCCTCATCGGCGGGGGCAAGCTGGCGTCACGGGGGGGTCTCCAGTCTCAGGTGTCGAGGCCGAGCCCCTCGGTTCCGCGCTCCGTGACCACTCGCCAAAGCGCCGGTCCTCTCCCGGCCCGACGCGCCGACGCAAATGAGTGTCACGGCGTGGCCGGTGCGTGCCGGCCGGCGGCGTCGTCGACTCGGACATCTGGGTGCCATCGGGGGCCGTCGACCGTGCCCGCCCACCTGCTCGTCGGCAGTCCGACGGCGGCCACGTCGGCGAGGTACAGGCAACCGGCCTCGGGCAGCTGGCGTCGCAGCGGTTCGTCGAACTCGCTGCGTGCCGTGGTGATGAGAAGGCGGTCGCGCTCCGGGCCGACGAAGGCGACGGCAGTCACGTGCGGGACGGGCACCTGGACCGTTCGGAGCAGCTCTCCGGACGGCGCGAAACAGACCACCTGGCCGCCGCCCCAGACCGCGACCCAGATCCGACCGTCAGCGTCCACGGCAATGCCGTCGGGCAGTCCGTCGAAGCCCGCGGCCAGCGGCGCCCACGAGTGGGCCCGGCCTGAGTCGACGTCGTACGACGCCAACCAGAGCACGCCCGGAAGGCTGTCCACGACGTAGATGGAATTGCCGTCGGGCGACCACCCGATCCCGTTGGCGAGGTTCATGTGATCGCGCAGCACCGTCAAAGTGCCGTTGGCTTCCAGCGCGAAGAGTGCTGCTGCCCCCTGGCGAGACGTGATCGCCTTCGTGCCGACCAGCACGCGCCCGGCAGGGTCAACGGCGGCATCGTTGAAGCGCTCGTGCCGGCTGTGGTCGAGCAGGACGCCGGTTGACCGCGCCGCGCCGGCCGGAGTCACGTGGACGAGTCGGTCATGAGCTGCCACGAGCACCCCGCCGCCGGCCTCGAGAACGGCGGCGCCCACAGTCTCGGGGAAGTCCAGCCTTCCGGTCACCTGGATGCCGTCGATGCCCAGCACGCCGCGGAAGACTTGACCTCGTGTGATGTCCACCCACAAAGCAGTTTGGCTGACGTCGTCCCACCGGGGGGACTCCGCCAGCTCGTGAACGTGATCCAGCGCCAGGACGGGCGATAGGGAGGTCACCGGCGATATCGAAACAGGATGGGGCCGACGATCGCGCGGATGTCGGTCACGCCCTTGACGAGCAGGGCCAGGACGCGGTCCGAGCCGACCAGGCGTACCCGGTCACTTTCGGAGTCGAGGCCTTCCGAGCGTAGGAGCGCCTCGGTAGGCTGAACCATATTCCGAATGTTATCCCTGCGTTCCGACAAATGGGACAAGTACCTGTGACGCGCAGCCAGGACTGGTATGCAGGTTCTGACCGGAACTCCTACATCCACCGGGCGTGGATGCGACGGGGCCTGCCGGACGACGCGTTTGACGGACGCCCGCACATAGCCCTGGCCAACACGGCGTCAGACCTGACGCCGTGCAACGCTCACCTCACCGAGGTTGCCCAGCACGTCAAGCAGGGGATCTGGGAGAGCGGTGGGGTGCCGCTCGAGATGCCGGTGATGTCGCTGGGCGAGACCCAGATGAGACCGACCGCGATGCTCTGGCGCAACCTGGCAGCCATGTCGATCGAGGAGATGCTACGCGCCAACCCGATCGACGCAGTCGTGCTGCTCGGCGGGTGCGACAAGACCATCCCCTCGCTGCTCATGGCCGCAGCGTCAGTCGACCTTCCAGCCGTGGTCGTTCCGGGTGGGCCCATGCTGACCGGTGACTTCCGCGGAGCGGCCCTCGGCTGTGGCACCGACGTGTGGCGGCTGTCCGAGGAGGTCCGTGCCGGCCAGCGGTCAGAGGCGGACTTCCTGGGCTCGGAGTCCTCCATGATCCGTAGCAGGGGGCACTGCAACACGATGGGCACAGCGTCCACGATGGCGGTCGTCGCGGAGGCGCTGGGCATGACCGTCCCCGGCATCGCGGGGACGCCCGCGGTCGACAGTCGCCTCCTGAAGCACGCGCACGCCACCGGTCGGCTGGTGGTTCAGATGGTCAAGGCGGACTGCCGACCGAGCCAAGTGATGACGCGGGCGTCGTTCCACAACGCGATCGTCGCGCTGGCCGCGGTGGGCGGATCCACGAACGCTGTGGTGCACCTGCTTGCTATCGCAGGACGCCTGGGTGTCGAGCTGGTTCTAGACGACATCGACCGGGTCGGTTCCGGTGTCCCGCTCCTGGTGGACCTGCAGCCCGCGGGGGTGCACCTCATGGACGACCTATACCGGGCCGGAGGGTTCCTGGCCGTCCTGCGTCAGGTAGCCGACCTGCTCGACTCGACAGCGATCACGGTCACCGGGCTCCCGTTGGTCAGCTACCTCGACGACGCCGTTGTCTGGGACGAGACAGTGATCCGGCCACGAGAGACCCCGGCCGTCGAGGACGCGGGTATCGCCGTGCTGCGTGGCACGCTGGCGCCGGACGGCGCGGTCATCAAGACCGCGGCAGCGTCCAAGCATCTGCTGCAGCATCGCGGGCCTGCCGTGGTGTTCGACAGCATCGAGGATCTTCTCGCGCGCATCGACGACCCCGATCTCGATGTCAACGAGAACAGCGTCATGGTCCTTCGCGGGTGCGGGCCGAAGGGTTATCCGGGGATGCCGGAGGTAGCGAACATGCCGCTGCCCAAGAAACTGCTGGCTCGCGGAGTTCGCGACCTCGTCCGGATAAGCGACGGTCGGATGAGCGGAACGGCATACGGAACCGTGGTGCTGCACATCGCTCCCGAGTCAGCCGCCGGCGGGCCCCTGGCGCTGCTCCGCGACGGAGACATCGTGGTGCTCGACGTGCCCAGACGAAGAATCGACGTTGACGTACCGGCCGAGGACTGGGCCGCCAGACAGCCTTCCGTGGTGGCGGCCGCCGGCTATGCGGCACCCACTCGCGGGTGGGAGCGACTGTACGTCGACCATGTCCGGCAGGCAGACACTGGTGCCGACCTTGACTTTCTGGTCGGTCGAAGCGGCGATGCGGTACGGCGGGAGTCCCATTGAGGATGTCAGTGGCCAGAGCCCGGCGCGACTGTTCAGTACGGTCACCATGGCTTGCGTGACGCAGGCGGGAGGCCGGGAAGCGGCCACTGCACGGGTTCTCGCCTGCGACGCTGGACCAGACTTCCACGGTGCAGCACGCTGAAACGTCGGCGCGCCAACCGCGAGATCGACCCGGCAGGGCCTGGGTGGCGGGCGGCGCCATGGACACACGCCGTCGAAGGATGTCGAGCCAGTGGCGAATATCCGGCGCACCACCTGATCACTGGTGGTCACGGCGCCAATTGGGGCAGCACCGCGCGGGTGCAATCCTCGGCCAGCCCGGTGGTGTCCTGACCCGCATACGCGGACAGGTCGGTCGCCCACCTCTTCACCATATGCGTCGCCTCTCGCGATGACGGTCAGCGTCCCCTCCACGAATGCACCCGGTCAGTATGGGGCGCGTAGATCGTGGACCATCGGGAAGTGCCGGACATCGCGGGGTCAACAACCGAGATCCGGTGCGGATCGCTGTTGCGGTGATGGCGAGGTCGGCACTGTCGATCGCGTGATGGCTGGGAAGCCAGCGGCGCCTTAGCTCTCCCGCACTCTCAGCCACGGCGCCATCGACGGGGTGCCACACCAGGGTCGAGAACAACAGGCGGGTGCCCCCTCTTCAGCAGAGCATTCCTGCGAGGACCTCCAGGCGGCTGATCTCACTGGCGTGCAGCGCTGAGTTCGCGCGCTCCCTCTCAAGGAGCGCGCCCACGCCCGCTCGTTTCCCGAAGGAAGTCGATGAGAACCGACGTGTCGACCAGTGCTGTCACGAGCTCGATCGCAGGCGTGCGCCGGAGCGAAGGCGGTCCACCCGTTCGGCACCGTCAATGTCGCGGTACTTCCACGAGCCGAGGGTCAGTCGACGACACGTCGAGGGCCCATCACGCCCGATCAGGCGATGAGCCAAGCCCGAGGAGTCGGTCGAACAGCTTGGCAACGGCAACATCCACGCCACGATCGCTCTCAGCCTGAACAACCAGCAGCCTGGCAGTCGTGACGAGGTGGCCGGTCATGGCGCGCGCTGCGCGCGGTCCGTCACGGGCTGACACGGCGTCCAGCACCGGGACGTGCTCCTGCGCGACGTCGCCCAGGGACCGGGAGCGGCGGACCGTCGACGCGCCCATCAGTGCGGTTGCCGCCCGAAGGCGAGCCACCGTCGACACCAGCCGCCGGTTGCCGGCAACCTCCAGGAGGGTCGCGTGAAAGGCCTCGTCGTGGCGCATGAACTCCCCTTCATCGTCAGCGGCCGCCGAGCGGCGCATGCCGGCAAGATGCCTGCGCAGGTCCGCGACCGTCGATCTTCCCGCGAGCACCGCTGCCGTCTCGACGGCGGGCACCTCCAGGAGGAGCCGCAGGTGGAAGATCTCCATCACGTCGACGGGGTCGGGGCGAACCAGCACGAAGCCGCGGTTGCGCCGCATGCTCACCACGCCCGCTTCGGACAGCCGCACCAGCGCCTCACGGACCGGGCTGCGGGACACCCCGAGGTGCTCGGCGAGCTGGTAAGCGGAGTAGACCTCACCTGGGACGAGGACGCCCTCGTCGATGCCGGTGCGGATGCCATCTGCGACCCGGTCGGCGAGCAGGCCGTCCGGGCCCAGGTGGAGCCCCTGCAACGAGTGCGGGTCCGGGTCGGGCGCCGACGACTTCTTGGCCCCGCGACTCGCGGGCTTTCCCATGTTTGGCTCCCCGCTCCGGTGAGGCAGGCGGTACCGTTTGTCCAGTAGCATGTTACTGAACGATGGGAGCGACCGGGTATGGGCGAGCCCAGCGGTTCCGAGCTTCTCGTCCGGCTGCGTCGATCCGGTGTGCGAGATGTCGACGCAAGCACCCTGACCCGTGCCCTCTACTCCAGCGACGCCTCGCTCTACCGGGTGGTCCCGGCGGTGGTCGTGCGCCCGCACGACCCCGACGAGGTCCTGGCCGTCCTCGACACCTGCCGTTCGTCGGGCGTTGGCGTGACGGCGCGCGGAGCCGGCACCTCGGTCGCGGGCAACGCGGTCGGGCCCGGAGTCGTGCTGGACTTCAGCAGACACATGACACGCGTCGTAAGCATTGATCCCGAGGCCGGGGTGGCCATCGTCGAGCCCGGTGTCGTGCACTCCGACCTGCAGCGCGCAGCACGCTCCGCGGGTCTGCGCTTCGGCCCGGACCCGTCGTCCGGCAGTCGCTGCACCATCGGCGGGATGATCGGCAACAACGCCTGCGGCACTCGGGCCCTGGAATACGGGCGCACCTCGGACAACGTTGTCGCGCTCGACCTGGCCACGGCGGCTGGACGCGTCACCGCGCTGCGCACGGGGCAGCGACCGTCAGACCCCGCGATGGCCGCAGTCGTCGACCTCGCCGCCACCCACCTCGCCACGATCAGGACCCAGTTCGGCCGCTTCTCTCGGCAAGCCTCGGGGTACTCCCTCGAGCACCTGCTGCCGGAGAATGGCGCCGACCTCGTCCAGGCTCTCGTGGGGAGCGAGGGCACGCTCGCAATCGCCGTGCGTGCTGAGCTTCGTCTGGTGCCGGAACCTTCACACACGGCGCTGGTGGTGCTCGGATTCGCAACGATGGCGGAGGCGGCCGACGCCGTACCCGCCGTCCTGGCGCACCGACCAACGGCCTGCGAAGGGCTCGACTCGAGGATCGTCGAGGCTGTCCGCTCGCGGCGCGGTCCCAGGGGCATCCCCTCGCTGCCGCACGGCGGGGGCTGGCTCTTCGTCGAAGTCACAGGCGCCAGCGCCCAGGAAGCAGGCCAGCGCGCGGCCGATGTCGCCCGAGCCGTCGAGTGTGTAGACCAGTCCCTCGTCGACGATCAGCGGCACGTGGCTGCGCTGTGGCGGCTGCGCGAGAATGGCGCGGGTCTCAGTGGCGTGTCGCCAGCGGGACGGCCCGCGCACGCCGGGTGGGAGGACGCGGCCGTTCCCCCAGACCGACTGGGGGCGTACCTGCGGGAGTTCGAGACTCTCATGATGGCGCACGGGCTCACCGGGCTGCCCTACGGGCACTTCGGTGACGGCTGCGTTCACGTGCGCATCGACTTTCCGCTGACTGCACCGGGCGGTTCGCAGCAGTTCCACGGCTTCCTGCTCGAGGCCGCCCGCCTGGTCGTCGCTCACGGCGGGTCGCTGTCGGGTGAGCACGGGGACGGGCGGGCGCGCGGGGAGCTGCTCGAGATCATGTACTCCGCGCAGGCCATCGCCTTGATGGCGCAGGTGAAAGGGCTCCTGGATCCTGAGGGGCTGCTGAATCCTGGCGTGATCGTCCGGCCAGCAGCGGCGACCTCCGACCTGCGCGTGGTCGCGTCGGCGGACGTGCGCGGACTTCCTTTGACCTTGGTGGACGGGGGCGACCTGGTCGAGGCCGTCCACCGGTGCACCGGGGTCGGTCGATGCCGGGTCGCGGACGCGGCGCCCGGCAACGTCATGTGCCCGTCTTTTGTGGCGACCCACGACGAGAAGGACTCGACCCGAGGGCGCGCCCGGGCCTTGCAGGAGATGGTCAACGGGACGCTAGTGACAGGCGGCTGGCGCTCCCGGGAGGTGCACGATGCACTGGACCTGTGCCTGTCGTGCAAGGGCTGTCTCACCGACTGTCCCACCGGTATCGACATGGCCGCTTACAAGGCCGAGGTGCTGTATCGCTCGTATCGTCGGCGCCCCCGACCGCGAGCGCACTACACCCTTGGTTGGCTGCCGCGCTGGGCGCCGATCGCAGCTCGCTTTCCGCGTATTGTCAACGCTTTGCTGAGCGCGCCGAGGCTGGGGCACCTGGCGCGCCTGGCGGCCGGGGTGGACCGGCGGGCGCCGGCGCCAGTGTTCGCCCGTCGCACGTTCCGGCGGCGGCAGGCAGCCGGCGGCCCACAACACCAGCCGGCGCGCACACGCGTCGTCCTTTGGGTCGACACGTTCACCGACCATTTCAGCCCTGAGGTCGGCGAGGCGGCGGTGCTGCTGCTCCAGGACGCAGGCTACGACGTCGAGCTCTCACCACCCGGGACCTGCTGCTCCATCACGTGGATCTCGACTGGGCAGTTGGACGCAGCACGTCGACGGCTCCGCCACGTAGTCGACGCGCTACTGCCGAGCGTCACATCCGGGGCCCTGGTAGTGGGCCTGGAGCCTTCGTGCACCGCAGTCCTGCGGTCGGAGCTGGCAAGCCTGGTCGGCAGCGACGACGCACGCACCGTCTCTGCAGCCGTCCGAACGCTGGCCGAGCTGCTCATCGCAACGCCAGGCTGGACCGCACCCCGCCTGGACGGCGAGATCATTGTCGCGCAGCCCCACTGCCATCACGCGGCGGTGCTCGGATGGGACGCCGACGCGGGAATCCTGGCGGACAGCGGGGCGGACGTCAGGCGCGTGGGAAGCTGTTGCGGGCTAGCCGGCAACTTCGGAGTTGAGGCCGGGCATCGCGAGGTCTCCGTCGCGATCGCGTCGAACGCGCTGCTCCCGGCGATCGAAGCCGCTGGCGAGGCGACTGCGGAGGTCTCGGCACGACAGCCCACGGTGCTCGCGGACGGCTTCTCCTGCCGGCTCCAGGTCGACAACCTCACCGGCGTCGGCGCCGTGCACCTGGCCCAGCTCCTGACGAAACAGCGGCCGACGAAGGCCACATGACCGTCCGTGACTAGGACTGACGAGCACCTCAAGTGCGCGGCGATGGCTGGCCGCGTGTCGCACCACGCCGCCACGTGGCGTCATCGGGCGGGTTCGAGCGCAAGAACACAGTTCCAGGAGGGCGAAGACGCGGCATTGGGTAGTGCAACCCGAAGTCGCATGTGAATTCGCCACGGTCCGACAAGCGTTGTCCGAGCTGGTCGCGGGCCTGGTGAAGGCCACCGCAGTCATCCCTACGCGGGGACGCTCTCGGTATGAGCCAACCAGCGACCCGACGTGGATTCAGCGGGAAGCCGACGTAGCCACTCACGAGGTGATCAGACGCCTGGGATGACGAGCCCAAGCAGACCTGGGGCTCAGTCCGGCCGACGGCCTAGGGCGATGAACGTGGGATTGAACAGCGTGGGCCGATCGGAACATTTGTCCAGAACGTCGAGGGCATGGCGCCAACGACTGAAGTCGTCCGTGCCGATGACGCCTTGGGCGATCATCGCGTCAGCGGCAGCCATCGCCGGCGGGCGCATCCCGACCGGCAGCGGCGTGATGTCGAAGCGGCCACGAAACTCGACCTGTGCCAGTCCAGCGGCACGCACGAGATCGCCTAGCCGCAGTCCCACATGTGGATCGTTACCGCGGCCGCGATGAAAGGCGATGTAGCGTTCGAAGATGTCGCCAAGGTCGTCAGGTGCCGGGCTGATCCGCAGCAGAGACAGGTCGACGTCGACCAGATAGACGCACCCACCGGGACGCACGAGCGACGCGAGATGGTCGACTATCGACTGCTCGAGTCCACCGTTGTGAGCCAGGACGTGGCGCAGCATCACGACGTCGTAGCTTCTCGCCTCGAGGCCTGTCGCGTCGGCCCGACCCACATGGAGATCGACGTTAGCTGCACCAGCAACAGCTGTTTCGGCGGCCGCGACCGCGGCCGCGTTGCCGTCGACGCCGGTTACGTGTCCGTCAGGTCCCACGATCTCTGCGAGCAGTTCAAGCACGCTTCCTGGCCCGCACCCGATGTCGGCGACGTGCATGCCAGGACCGATGCCGGCCCTGCTCCAGAGGTCGGCTTCCGACGCGCGGGCCCGGCGCGCCATGAAGCGGTACCGGGCGATCTCAGCATCTCCGAGCTCGAGGGAATACGTCACAGTGGTGCCATCTCTGTTTGGTTGTATGCGTCGGAGGGTGAGAGTGGTCAGAAGAGCACTTTGGTGGACCACAGGGGCGAGTCAGGGACCGGGCCATCGGCTCGGCGACCGGCCATGAGGCGAGCGAAGTCCAGCGCGTCGAGGGTGAGCGGCTCGTCAGCTTCTCCCACCCGGAACGTGCCTCCTGCTTCGCCGGTCAGCGTGAGGTTGAACGGCCGGTCATGCCTGGCCGCCCAGTCGGTGACGATGTCGGCCACGATCCGACCGTCCACGTCGGCGTCTATCGTCGGTCGCTTGCCGACTGCTCGGGCAAGGTCTAGCCGGTGGGCCCACACGTCACGTGTGAGCACCACTGAGCACAGCTCGCCCATGGTCGTCTTCGTGGGCATGCCCTCGTACCAGGACCCGGCCTCCTCAACGCCGATCGGCGCCCAGCCCAGGAGGCGGGCGCGGCGAGATCGTCCGGCGACGGCTCGAGGAGCGAGCTCAACGAGCTGGTGGACAAGGGAGTCGGTCGAGCGCTGCGCCTGGAGGTCGACCTGATGCTGGTTCATCGCGTCCAGGCTGCTGCCACCGAACGCCTGACGGTGCCGCCTCCCCCACATGTACTGGCGTATGAATGTGGGCAGCGACTCGTGGCCTTGCGCCGCGCCGACGAGGTGCGCGACTACGTCTCGCACGGTCCACCCGTCGCAGTCGGTGGCCCGCCGCCAGTCGTCGTCGGACAGGTCCGCGATATCGGTGATCAGGGCTGCGTACGCGGCCGCAGCAAGCAGGTCGGCCTCCGGACCGGGAGCGATTCGGCGGCGCGAGTCCGTGTCAAGCGGTTGCTGGGTCATGACTTCCCCTTGGCTAGTCGGACGGCGCGCCTGTCGCGTGTTGCGGTGTGGAGCAGGAACATGTCGACCACCTCGGCGACCCTCCGCGACCACCGGTCGCCATGAAGGTCATTCGACATCTGCTGGGCGACCAACCCGGCGGAAAGCGCGGTGCACAGATCGACGTCGTCGGGATCGGTGACCCCAGCTAGAGCCAGGTGGTCGCAGAGGCGCTGGTAGTTGTCAAGACTTGTGGCGTAGGCGGTCTCGGAAGGTTGCCAACCAGGCACAGCCATCGTGAACATGAGTTGGTAGCGCGCCGGATCCGCCTGGCAGAAGCCGATCCAGGCCGACAACAGCTCCACCAACCGGCGCCGCGGCGATGAATTCGCGGGGAGTGTCTCGTGAACGGACAGGAGCACATCACTGAGCCGATGATTGCCGTCCGCGAACAGGGCGTCGAGAATCGCGGCTTTGCTCGGGAAGTAGGAGTACAGGGACGGCGCCTGCATCCCCACACACGCCGCGAGCTCCCTCAGGGACAACGACTCCAAGCCCGACCGCGCAGAGAGCTGCCACGCACCGTCGAGAATCGCTCGAACCGTCGCCGCCCGTCGCGCCTCGACCCGCGACGAGCTCACGAAACGAGCAGCCTGCGCCATCAAACTCCTAACGGCAATCGTACTTCCGAATGACGTTAGGTAATCAGATTCGTCGGTGGGCGTCAAGGCCAAATCGGTCGGGTCGGGTGACTGTTCAGGTCCCTGGGCTGTGGACTCGCGCCACCGGGAACGGCAGCCCGGGTCGGCACCGCAAGCGCACTCGCGGCTTCTGCGTCCGGTGCTACGCGTTGCCGCGCGTCGCGACGTACGCGGTGAGCTTGTCGAGTGCCATCGTCCATCCCGCGGCGCCTGGGGATTCGGCAGGGATTCCGGCGTGGATCATGACCATCTTAGTGCGGCCGTCGATATGTTCGAGGTCGACGCGGACCTGGGTCGTCACCGGATGTCCCTCGGGCATGCCCAGGTCCGAGGGTGACGAGATGTTGCCGTTCTCGTCGCACATGGCTTCGGTGTAGACGAGTCGCTTGTTCTCGACGACCTCGAGATACTCGCCGGTGAACCACATGTGCATCGGACCGTTCGGGGCCTGCACCAGCATGCATACCAGTCGAGTGCCGCCGACGCGTAGGTCGATGTCCGCGACGGGGATGGTGGCGCCGTTGGGGCCGTACCAGGCCCGGAAGTGCTCCGGGACGGTCCACATCTGCCAGATGAGCTCCAAGGGTGCGTCGAAGCTGCGTTCGATCACGACCGCATTTGGGGAACTGCCGGTGTCATTGCTCATCGTGTCCGGGTGCCTTTCGTTGGGGTCGGAACGTCTTGAGGTAGTCGTCCATCCGGTCGAAGCGGGCCTCCCATATGGGCCGGTACTGCTCGGCCCAGGTCGAGATCTCCGCAAGCGGTGCGCCGTCGAGTGCGCAGGGTCGGTACTGGGCTAGCTGGCCGCGCACGACCAGCCCGGCCCGTTCCAGGACCTTGATGTGCTTGGAGATGGCCGGCAGCGACATCGCGAACGGGGTGGCGAGCTGGTTGACAGTCGCTTCGCCTTGTGCGAGACGGGCCAGGATTGCGCGCCGGGTTGGGTTGGCCAGCGCGGCGAAGGTCTCGCTGAGCCGGTCTTCGTCGACTGCCACCGGCATGCCTTGGGTCCTCACTTTCCGTCTAGATTAATTAACCGACATGGAAAGTATCTCGTTTCCCGAGGCAGGTCAACGGCGCTCGGCTCAATCACGCGCCGCCCTCCCGCTCCGGCTCGCAGGAACGAGGACCACTGCTTGCGATAAGCAAGTTGGCGCGAGTAACTTGCCATTAGCAAGTTGGGGAGGATGCGTGCGCACGAGACGTCGGCGGTCGGACTGTCCGGTGCATTTCGGCTTGGAGGTCTTCGGTGACCAGTGGTCGCTGCTGATCCTGCGCGATCTGATGTTCAAGGGCCGTACGACCTACACCGAGTTCCTGCGGGCTGAGGAGGGCATCGCCACCAATGTGCTCGCGGACCGGCTCGTCCGCCTCGAGCAAGACGGCATCGTCACTTCCGAGCGGGATGGGCGAACCGGCCGGTCGGTTCGCTACCGCCTGACCTCGAAGGGGGTGGACCTGCTGCCGGTTCTGCTGGACATCATCGCGTGGAGCGCCACGTACGACTTGCGCACGGCCGCCGAGCCCGAGTTCGTCGAGCGGCTGCGTTCAGACCGCTCGGGCCTGGAAGCAGACCTCCGCCGCGACCTCGCGCAGTCCCGTTCGATCGAGTCGTCCTGAGCCGTCATCACCTGTGGGAGGAAAGCCGCATGACAACGCTGCACAACGAGATCACCATCGCGGCCCCTCAGTCGGCGGTCTGGCAGGTGCTCACGCGCCTCGACGCACTTGCTCAGTACGACCCGGGCGTGAAGTCCACGACACTGGTCGGCGCGACCGCCTCCGGGCCGGGCGCGCAACGCCGCTGTGAGCTGCGTCCGGCAGGCTGGTTCATCGAACACGTGGTGCTCTGGGAACCTGAGGGCGCTCTGGGTTTCGAGCTCGTCACCTGCTCACTGCCCGTCGCCTCGCTGCGCCACGACTACACCCTGAGCCACGCGGCGGGAGCGACGCGCGTTGCCCAGGTCATGACCTACCAGCTGAAGTACGGCCAGCTCGGCCGCGCGCTCGACATGCTCGCCATGCGCCGCAGGTGGGACAGCGGAATCAAGGCCTTCCTCGCCGGGCTTAAAGATCACGTCGAGGCCAGCCACGTCCGCGTAAACCCGACCTGACATGGCCGTCAACTCGGCGTTGGTCGAGCGGGCGCGAACGGCCGCAACGCAGGAGGCCATTCGACGGGGGTTCGAGATCCGCGAGAAGAACATGTTCGGCGGCCTCGCGTTCATGCTCAACAACAAGATGGCCTGCGGTGTCATCGGCGACGAGTTGATGGTCCGCGTCGGCCCGGACGCCTACGAAGCCGCACTGACCAGACCGCACGCCCGGCCGATGGACTTCACCGGACGGCCGATGCGTGGCTACGTCTTCATCACGGCAGACGGCTGCGCGACACAAGCAGCGGTCAACCACTGGGTCGCTCGCACCGCGGCTCACATCGAAGAGCTCACCTCAATCCCGAAGATGTGAGCCGAATCTGAGACCCCAGCAGTGCGGACCGTGAGACGCGCGCCATCGAGCCACGATTCGTACGCTTCGGCTACCGATTCAAGAAGGCGTTGCGCCAGCTCGCGCAGCGCTCAGCGACGACGTTGTTCCAGTCGTCCTCGCTCACAGTGCAGTCAACCAGGTCCCAGAACTCCTTGAGCCGCAGACAGCACTGGGTCGCGATCAGCTTGCTGAAACCGTTGTTGATCACACTTCCGTTGGGCGACATGCGGGTGGCGCGGGTGATCACACCATCGACAGTCTTGCGAAACATGCGGTCGTGACCCTCATCGCATCCCCATTTGTCACCAGGACGTCCGCCACCTGGTCGGCCCCCCGCACGCGCAGCGCGGGCCCTCTGTCAGTTGGAACTTCGCTCCCTGGCAAGGCGGCGCGTAAGTAGCCACAAGTGCTCGACCCAGTGATGCCAGCACCGCCCCGACTGCGCCCACATCTCGTACTTGTCGGTGTCCACATCTCCGCACATGCAAACCAAGATCCGCACCGAGCGGCAC